>ERZ773276.777-NODE-777-length-30928-cov-4.309235_pt1 | contig 30928 bp, 29 predicted proteins | sample MGYA00511386_ERZ773276 | MGnify/ENA primary metagenome ERZ773276 (study PRJEB29015, sample SAMEA2737778) | human gut metagenome | biome: human gut; feature: human-associated habitat; material: faeces | place: China | collected 2012 ...
GTGTTACGATAGTAATAATAAAAATCACTTCCAGAAGAATGCAGATTATGGAAAAGCACAATCGTTTTATTCCATTTTTTGTTTTTGCTTTTCCTTCTAAGGTATCTTGCTTCATATGTATTCCACCTCTTCTTTCTACGTCAGCTCTATATTCAAAATACTATTTATTTTGATAATTGATTCGTTCCCCTTCTATTGTTTTGTTTCAAATTCACATATAATCATACTTTCAAGGACTACATTATTTTCTGGGTATATTCCAGCATTTTTAATATAAAATTGACCTAACACTACATACAAAAGGTATTTACCTTAATTATAACTTTAAATATATCTTATGTACATTATTTTCCATCAAAAAAAGTCCACCCACATCTGGATTTCTCCTAATTCCAGTAGACTCTGTTCTATTTCCATTATTATATTTTTATTCAGCTTTCAAGCTCTTCGCCAGACTCGTCAGCAACGCCGCCATCTCCGGATTTCCCAGAACCTTCATCAAAAGGTCCGCATCCACACCTTCCGGAACAGCCACCGTGTTTGCTGTCTGACCAGCATCTGCACCCTTCATCTGCGGATTAAGATTTTCCCTGTTATAAAACGCATCCTCCATCCTCTGTGCATTCTTTTGCCTGTCCTAGTCAATGATATGGCCATATGCCTCTGTTACCATGTCCGCCTGTGCATGTCCGGAATCGCCCTGAACCGCTTTAATGTCTCCTCCACTGAGCTTCAGCTTATATGTGACACTTGTATGTCGGAGACTATGAAAAACCACATCCGGCAGTCCCTGTTCATCAATAACCTTCTGCATCTGATCACGCAGATAGCTGTCTTCGATCGGAAGACCAAAGGTCGTAGCCATGACCAGATTATAATCCTGATACTCACTGCCAAGAATATCCTTTAATTCATTCTGTTCCTTTTTGATATCGACCAGGATCTGTGCCACAAATCTTTTTCTGTATTTCGGTATAAATACTATGTGATACTGGCATTTCCATCGGGTATGTGATAAACTTCTATTGTCCATTTGGACCGCCTCCTTTGATTTTGAGTTTGGCTTGCGACACCATTCTCATCATATCACAGGAGGCTTTATTTTGTTGTCCTCACCGTCTCCACTTATTCCATTCTCCCCAGCATAGCTGGGGGATTAGACTTTTCATTTACAATTCCCATCCCACTGACTATAATAAAGAATGTCCGTTTTCCTGCAAAGGCGCGGAACCATATCCATCTGCATCAGGGCGATATGACAGAAAAATGAACTTAAAAGAATGGAAGAAAGAACAATGGATGTAATTGAAAAATTTGGAAATAGGGTGAGCAGCCAGGCGCTTAAGGATCCGGAAAAAGCGCGTCGGCTGCTTCTTGCGGGATACCGCCTGCAGGAAAAGAAGCTTCAGTTTTTGCCGGATCGGGGGCTGCCGTCGTCGGGACAGTATGTGGCGCGGGTGGTTATGAAAAATATCATTCAGTCGCTGTCGGAACCGGAGAATGCGGCGATGGTCAGCATATTTGTGCCGGGAGAGCTGGTGATGGCGGCAGGGCTGACGCCGTACTCAGTGGAGGCGATGTCCTGTTTTATGGCGGGAACGAAGTGTGAGCAGACGTTTCTTCGGAAAACGGAGGAAGAAGGATTTCCGGAGACGATGTGTTCGTACCACAGGGTGTTTCTGGGGGCGGCGCTGACGGGGATTCTGCCAAAACCGAACTGCATGATTTATACGAACCTTGCGTGTGATGGAAATATGATGACGTTTCCGTATTTAAAGGATAAATTTGAATGTCCAGGCTTTTATATTGATGTTCCGTATGAGAAAAACCGGGAATCGGTTCTGTATGTGGCGGATCAGCTGCGGAAATTGAAACGGTTTCTGGAGGAGACGACGGACAGACGGATTTCGGAGGAAACAGTGCGGAGTGCGGTAGATAACAGCCGGAAAGCGGCAGCGAATTATAAAAAACAGCTTGCCCTGCGGTGTGCGCATGACCCGGTGACCTCTCTGACGAATGAATTGTATGCGCTTTTTATGTGCCATCTGATGGCTGGCTCAGAGACGGCGGTTACCTATACGGAAAAACTTCTGCGCGATGTGCGGATGTCACCGAGGGGAGATGGTCTTTCGGTAATCTGGATGCACATCATGCCATTTTTACAGGAGCCGGTTAAGGATATTTTTAATTATAGTAAGAAAATGCACATCCGCGCTTGTGATTTCATCGCAGATGGTTTTCAGGAGATGCATGCGGAAGACCCGTATGAGGCGATGGCAGAGAAAATGGTCTACTGCATTTACAATGGCAGTGTGAAACAGAGAATTGAGGAAGCGGAACGGCTTGCCAGAATCACGGAATCGGATGGTGCTGTTTTATTTGCCCACTGGGGCTGTAAGGGAACGATCGGTGCATCCAGCCTGATTAAGCAGTCCTTAGAAAAGACAGGACTTCCGACGATGATTCTCGACGGTGACGGCTGCAACCCCGCCAATACCAGCGACGGTCAGGTATCGACGCGGCTTCAGGCGTTTGTGGAAATGCTGGAAAAGGGCAAGGAGGAGAAACACGCATGATTTATTACGTCTGTAAGTACACCCCGATCGAGCTGTTCCGGGGGTTTGGAGAAGAATGTTCTGTTTTGGAGGAAATGCCGGAAAATTTCGAACAGTCGGATCAAATTGCACATGCAAATCTGTGCGGCTTTGGAAAATCGGTCATTCAGGCAGTGCTGGAAGGAAAGGTTGAACAGCTGGTGCTGGTAAACTGCTGCGATTCGATGCGGCGCGTTTACGATATCGTGGAGAGCACGGGAAAATGTAAGTTTTTATATATGCTGGATCTGCCGCATGATGATAATGAATGTGAAAAAGTGAAATTTGCGGGCACGATCCGGAGGCTTAAAAAGGCATATGAGGCATATTCCGGGAAAGTGTTTGATAAACGCGCTTTTATCAAGTCCTTTATTACGCCGGAAATGAACACGGAGCCGTACATTGGTGTGCTGGGCGTGCGGGTCAGCGGCATTCTGGAGGATATGATCCGGGACAATATCCAGATGGATGTGGAAAATCTGACCTGTACGGGTGGTCGGAAACTGTCGGTCGTACAGGATGAAATGTGGAATATGGAGGAAGAGGAGCTGTTTCTTTCTTACGCGGACGTCCTGCTGGGACAGATGCCGTGTTTCCGCATGAACCGTTCGATCCGCAGAAACCGTCTGTATCTGGATCCGAATTTAAAGGGAATTATTTATCACACGATCAAGTTCTGTGATTATTATGGATTTGAGTATGCGAGTATCAAGCGGGATATCAAGGTTCCGCTCCTTAAGATTGAGACTGATTTTACGAGCCAGAGCGCGGGGCAGCTTTTGACGCGCATTCAGGCATTTGAGGAGACGATCGAGGGATCAGAGGATATGGATCCGGGAAAAGGTATCAGTGAGGAGGCAAGAAAGAAGATGGAGTCGGGCATTTTTTATGTAGCGGGAATCGACAGCGGTTCGACAAGTACTGATGTGGTCATACTGGATCAGGATGGAAAAATTAAATCGACGATGATTATTCCGACCGGCGGCGGTGCGATGATGAGCGCCGAGAAGAGTCTGGATCTGGCGATTGAGAAAGCGGGAATTAAGAAAGAGGAGATCGTGCGGATCGATACGACCGGATATGGACGATCCTACATTGACAGCGGGGATGACAGCATCACGGAGATTACCTGCCATGCCAAGGGCGCAAATTATCTGAATCCGAATGTCCGCACTATCATCGACATTGGCGGGCAGGATATCAAGGCGATCAGCATCGACGGGCAGGGAGCCGTGAAAAATTTCCTGATGAATGACAAATGTGCCGCCGGAACGGGACGTTTTCTGGAAATGATGGCGAAAACGCTGGGACTTTCCCTGGAGGAAATGAGTGTGAAAGGGCTGGAATGGAAGCATAATATCGTGATTTCCAGCATGTGTACGGTGTTTGCAGAGTCGGAGGTCGTGTCGCTGGTGGCACAGAATAAGGATGTGGCAGATATTATCCACGGTTTAAATGTGTCAGTTGCCTCAAAAGTCGGCGCGTTGGCAGCCCGCCTTGGAAAGGATCATCCAGGCGAATATATGATGACCGGCGGTGTGGCGAAGAACCGGGGTATCATCCAGGCATTGGAAGAGAAGCTTGGTGCTAAACTTTATATCTGTGATGAGGCGCAGCTCTGCGGTGCGCTGGGAGCGGCGCTATTTGCTTATGAGAAATGTAAAGGCAGTGCGGAGGAAACGCGATGAAGCGGCAGGGTTAAAACACTTGTATCGATATTTTCGTCAGATATTCACTGGGAGAGGCTGTGGCCAATTCGTCGATCACAGCCTCTTTATAAGAGTATTTGCCGGTTTTAAACTTGTGTTCATCGGTCCAATCAAAGAGTTTTTCGTAGGTGGCTTTCGAGTCATAGTAATTTCCCATTAAGTAAGCAAGTACCTTGCCAGCCCAAAGTGCTGCAACATGGTTTTGCAAGCAATCCGCAACGTTCGCTCCTCCAGTATTCACCTGTAATCTCCATACCGCCATCTTCTCATCTCCCCGCTTTCTTCTTTAGTGCTTATCCACCTTCCGCTTCGGGAACCATCCTTTTGCCACTCTTTTTTCCTGTTCTTTCAGTTCCTTAATGCTCCAAAAGCAACTGACGCCCAAAACACCCAGGGAAACCGACCAAAGTATTTCCTGCATTCTTACGGATAGAATCATACACAAAATGCCCACCAGCAAAAATACCGGCCAACAGCGGCTTCCAAAGTAATACTCCGCATATATAACAATAGGATGGAACAATCCAATCAGAAAAAAGGTAAGCACACCAATCAATATCCCACTAAAATTCATCATAACTCCTTGTCCTTTTCCTTATACAAACAGCACATTATCGCAGACCGGCGCAACTTATCTTCTGGTGCAACAGTCGTCCTCAACAGCATATCCAATATGCGCAAAGAAGAAGTATTGCAATACAGAACTACAACCTTCCTCTTCCATATTTTTTAAATATCTGACACATTTTTACGGATTGCATTTTTTACACGGATCATAACCTGCAGCAATCAGCGCATCCCTACTCTCTGATGAGGATTTTTTATTGCTCTCCTTCATCTGTTTGACCGATGAACAGGACGACCGATGAAATTTCTTTGTATTGGTATTGAGGATATAGGATTCCGTGCTGGTCTGCTGAGAAGCTGCCTGCTTAACAGCCTGTGTGGCCTGCTCTGTTACTGCCGTCTGGTTTGTTCCAGAAGCCGAGCTGTCACCCGTTGCATAATTGATGTTAATTCCCGGCTGAACATTATAAACGTAAACGCAGCACAAAATACCTTCGCCTTTGTCTTCTACGGATTCCGCTTCCATTAGTACGCCGGATGCTACGAGATTACTGCCTTCAAAAACCGGAGTCACCCGATACAGCACATGATTTCCAGTTTCTTTTACATAGTCCGCTGCCATATTCTCAAACGGCAGCATTCCCTGAACATTCAGATATCTGGTCCCAGTGATTAAGTTCTTCTCGTTTGCATTTTCTGCAGTAAGCTGATAACCGATCAAATGGCAGCGATTATATAAATATTTGCCATCCACATTGTCATATTTGATCGTATGCCAACCAGATGGCTTTACCTGCCCAATAGAGCCGCGCTCTTCTGTCGGCATCAGATCTTTTCCAACTGATGCATAGGCTACACCACATCTACCCATGAATCCAGGTCACTATATGTTTCAAAAGAAACTGCCGTCAGATCAGCGTCTGTGAAATACGGCTTGTTATCATTTACTATGGCATACGGTTGCCCAGAATAAGCCGGAACAGAAGCCAAATCAAATACCAATGTACCGGCCGAAACAAGATCAACCTGATGTAACTCTGTTGATGCCGAAACAATCGGTTCCTGCTTTGCCGCCTGCCCGCAAGCAGACATACTTAATGCTACCGCTGATAATAAACCGAATTTCTTTCATTATACTACAGTTTTCCAATTCCTGAAAGAAAAAAGAGGATCCCCGCAAAGAGTTCCTCTTATCATTATCCTATATTTTCGTATTTCCTTAACTTCTTCTCTTGTAAGTTCTTTTTTCCACTTTTTATATTCTTCTCTTAATACTTTACTTTTAATTGCATGGTATTCCATATTTAAGTCTTTGATTACACTGTCTATTGCTACACATCTTTTACGAATTAAATCAATCACTATCCTTCATCCCATCTTTTTATATTTATCCTGAATTATTCACGAAGCAGTATCTAAATTAAAAACTGCATCTTGAACCTTTAAATTTGATCCATGAAGCTTGAACTAATCTCTTTTGACCAAAAAAGGGCATAAAATTCCTATAGCAAGGTTTTGAGCGATTATCCAGCTGTCAAGGTTCGTTAATAGTTGCTATTCCAGCTGCACCTGCAGTTTGCTGATATTATATAGAGTCTCGTAGAACTCATCCTTATAAGGGCAGCTGCTACACAGCTTGAATGTTATATATCGTGCTGAATGTATTGCTTTTGCAGCAATCTTCAGCAGTTTTAAACGGACGGTATCGATGCGTTGTTTACGCATATTTGCTGATAACGCCAATCGTCTAAACCAATTAAATATGTTATAAGCAAGTGCATGTATTTGAAGTCTGTTGGCATTCACTATTCTTGTATGACTACTCACTGAAGCCTTTTGCAATAAAACTTGATGAGGTATTCCGGCGATGAATCCATGTTTGTGACAATAAATGTATACATGTAAGTCATCTGGTTTTCAGGTTTCTCTACCTTACAGACAACACGTCTTTCATAAGGCCAAGATGCTGCCTGATACATGAATTCGCCATAAACTACAGCATAATCAACTTTGTTATCTCTGGTGATATCATCAAGTTCATCAATCAGATATGCAGCTTTTCCACGGAGATTGTTATTCTCCTTAAGCCAGATGACGTAACGAGTTCCATTTTCTTCACATTGCCAGTATAGTTCTGGTGTAGTGAACCCCTGTCACCACGAAGCAGTAGGTTTATGGATGGGTAATCTGCCAGATATTCATCAAGGACAGGCTGAAGAAAATCATCCACACCAGTACATGAATACCTGGTTCCGTCTCTTAGCTGGATTTTAATTAAATCACCTGTTATTCCGTCATAGCAGACAAGTGGGTGATATCCGTTGCTTTGATAATGAAAGTAAAAGGCTCTTGCTTCCTATTTGCCATAAGCATCAAGAAGTGTTGAATCTAAATCCAGTATAACAGACTCAGGCACCTGAATGCTGTAGATTTCTTTTCTAAGAATTCGGCTTATCGAAAGGAACTGATTTAAGGAATCTTCATCCAGACGATTATGAAATCTTGAAATAGTTGGCTTTGATGCCAAAGCCTCTTTGTTCAGCACTGCTTTAAACACAGGATCATTGGTAAGTTCATCTGAAGCATCATCTTCAAAGTAACCAGCAATGATCATATATATCATCTGAAGGAGATTCTCCTTGTCAGTGTGATATCTAAATGCTGCAGAATCATTGGTCTTAAAAGAATGGCTAAAAAGTCTGTCAATGCCAATTTTGCTTACAAATTCTTTGATAAGAAGTAAGCCTGCATCGGAGGATAAATCACCTCCATCAAAATTTATTTTAATCTGTCTATTGCTTTCTAGTGATAAGGTGTTTACTTTACTCATAAAGGGCTCCTTTGGGTTATTATTTAAGATTCGAAACCTTAATTTTACCACAAATGGATGCTCTTTTTTCATTCACTTAATAAGTGAAAAGCAATATTCAGTTAAAATACAGAAACCATGTGGCTTTCAGCCACTTTCACGGCATTGCCGTGAATAATTTAGGTTTATCTAATTATTATAATTATCTTTAATTAAATTCAACACTCTTTTTGTAGATTTCCCATCTTCTAATAATCCCATCTTATGAAATATACTATTTAATTTTTCTTTATAATCACTATATTTAAAATCTATAATTTTTTTTGCTAACTCTTCATTATTCATAGCGCATAGGAATGGAATTTCATCATTTTTCCATAACAATTCACCTCTATCCTCAACATACTCATCATAATCATCGACATATAAAAATACAGGAATTTTCATATATGATGCATCAAAAGCAACACTCGAATAATCCGTTACTGCTACATCTACTGCTGCTAGATACTCATACAAATCATCTTTATAGCTTATGTCAATAATATATTCACTTTTAGAAAACTTTGCTATCTGCATCCTAAGTGCTAATTGTGGATGTAATCTTACAAAGACATACCATTCTCCTCCAAATTTCTGATGAAGTGCCTCTCTTAATAGATTAAAATCTATCGTAAATTCTTCTGCAAATACTTCTCTTTTTTTATTTTGACTTCCACCTCTAAATGTAGGTGCATATAGAACTATTTTAGAATCAGGCTTTAAATTGAATTCTTCTCTTATTTTCTTATATTGTATATCTCTTTTATTTATTAAAATATCGCATCTAGGAGATCCTGTTTTAACTACAGGTTCACCCCAAAAAGAACGTTTCCATTTATCTGTACACCAATCGGAATTGGAGAGTAATACATCTATATTCTTTGCATCCGCAACACTTACCAGTTCTCCTATTCTTGAAAAAAGTTCTCCCCTAAGTTTTCCTACTGGTTTGAACCCAACCGGTCCGTGCCATGTCTGAATATAAAATTGTCCTTTTCTCTTTCTTGTACCCCAATTTTTTCTTGCATTGTCTATCCATATCTTAGATGTCGAAAGATGATACGCTCTATTCCACAATGTATTTTTCACTTTTTTAATCTCTGGCGGAAAATCTTTATTTATATCATTAACCAACCAGACTAATTCATACCTTACGTTACCATTTCGTTGATTTGCTATAAGTTCTTCTGCAATATATTTGGGATTACAACAATATCCAGCCCCTTCAAATGCACTAAATGTTATTTTATTTTTGTGTATAGGTAATACTCCAAACATATAATACAAAAGCTTTGATGCATTAGCTTTGATTCTTCTCTTTCGTATATATTTATCTTCACTTGTCATCTTTCTCATTGTAACAACCTTCCTGAATATATTTACTTATATAACTAACCTTAATTTTCTAATATTATCTGAAAAACTTTCAACATTTTCCTTAAATAAGGCTGTTGTACCTGCAACATATATTGACGCACCATATTTTTTTAATTCTTGTGCTTTTATTGGTGATATATTCCCATCAACTTCAATAGTCATATCTTCATGCTTATTTTCTTTTAGAAATTCATGCAATTTTTTAGCTTTGTTCATTGTACTGCTTACCATTTTTTGTCCTGCATATCCAGGATTAACCATTAAAAGATTAATTCCATCTATATAATCCAACACCTCTTCAAGAACATATATCGGAGTAGCCGGATTAATAGCAAGGAAACATTTACAACCATATTTTTTTACTCTGTCTATGACACGTTGAACCTGTGTTGTACTTTCATAGTGAATCGATACAATGTCATCACTGTGTATTCCTATCCAGTCAAGCTTATATTCAGGATTATTAATCATAAGATGCAAGTCTAATGGTATTGTTGTTAACTCTCGTAAACTTCTTATATAATCAACGCCTAAACCAAAATTCGGAACAAAATCTCCATCCATCATATCTATATGTAAATATTCTATTTTTTCTTTTTCAAATATTTCAATTGTTTTTTTTAAATCTACTAGATTTGAACACATCATAGATGCAGATATCTTTCCATTATTCATAATTATCCTCGTTCCAAAATGTCATAACCTTGCAATATAATTCTTTATGATTTTTCATAACATTAAGTGCTTTTATCATATCTGTCTGATGATATTTATGTGTAATCATATCAGTCGTATTAATCTGGTTATTTTGTAACATATTTCTAACAACTGTCCAATCTGATTCATTTTTACCATCATATGTCGAATTCCATGTTCCCTTAACAGTCAATTGCTTTCTTAATATTTTCCAATATAAGTTTTGTGGCAGATTAATATTTCCATACGGATTACCAACCAGAATAATTTGTGCTCCTGTCTCAGCATATTTTAATGACTGCTCTATAGCTTCTTCTGATCCAACACATTCAAATACTATATCAAACAATTCAGAATGGGATTGGTTTTCTATTATATATTCAACATTTTCAAATCTTGATATTAATGATTTCTTCTTGTTATTCCTTGCTATTATTGCAACTTGAGAATATCCCAGCACATTAAGAATCTGTGATATTGCAATAGCTATAGTACCTGTTCCAATTATTGCAATGCTATTATTCTTGGATATATCTGCTTTTCGTATTGCATGCAAAGCCACCGATAATGGCTCCATAAGTGCTGCTGATTCATATGAAATATCAGCTCCTAATTCAATTAAATTCCACACTGGTACTTCCACATATTCTGCGAATGCACCATTTCTTCTTGAACCAATGTAATCATAATTCTCACACATTTCATACATCTTCTTTTTACATTGATTGCATTTACCACATGGTATAAGCGGAAATACAGACACTCTTTTTCCAACAATATCAGTGTATTTTTCTCCACTTACTTCCACGACATCTCCAGCAAATTCGTGTCCCGGAATAGTAGGAAAATGATATGTTCCTCTCTTATAAATGCGTGGTATATCTGAACTGCATATCCCTGCTGCCTTAACTTTAATCAATGCCCAGTCTTCTCTCAATTCTGGAACTGGAACATTCTCATATGATAAGTCTCCAATTTTATTTAACACATATGCTTTCATATATTGTTTTCCTTTACAATCATTTCAAATCTTGTCAAATCTACCCTTGTTGTAATCTTAAAATTTGTATCCTCCCCAGCTATTAATTTTACATTTAATCCCTTTTTATATGCTAATTCACTCGTTCCCTTAATTTTATTTAATTCTTCTTTAGAAGTGTTTTTATTGATGACGTAATATTTATACAAATCAAATGCTTCTGGAGCTTGTCCTGCATACAATTTACTTCTATCCATAAGATTAGTTATCTCTTCTCCGTTATCCGAATAATAAATCGTATCACTTAATGGTAATACTGGCATACATCCATCGTATTCTCCAACATTCTTCAGGCACTCTTCAATTAACTTTGCTGTAACCATCGGTCTTACTGCATCATGTATGATTACCTTATCATCAACAGAATTCGAATCTTCAACACATTTTTTCAATCCATTGTATATAGATTCCTGTCTTGTTTCTCCATTTATAACAACATCAGATAATTTACTAATTCCATATGTTTTGCATATGTCTTCAATATATATCTTCCAATCATTTGCAGCAACTATAATTATCTTATCTATTTCATCAGAATTTTCAAATTTTTCAAGTGTATATATAATAATTGGTTTACCGTTTACTTTTATGTACTGCTTTGGTATATCAATATTATTCATTCTAGAACCAATTCCACCGGATAATATTATTGCATAATTCATATTTTTCTCCAAATTAATTATAATGCATATAAAACTGTATCGTTCCCAGAAAAAGAATACGTTCTTAAATAAAATCTATAATCCAGATTGTACGATAACAAGAGTTTGGGGATTTCCCATATATCACATCTTTTATGATATATTGAAATAGCAAGCTTAGGCTTATATTTTTTTATTGTTTTTTCTGCTCCCAATAATGCTTCATATTCTGCTCCTTCTATATCCATCTTAATATATGTTGCCTCCCCCCCCTTTAAGATTTCATCAATTGAAGTAGTTTCAATTACTGATGTATAATTACTATTCTCAACAATTGAAGACCCCTCTCCAGCGCAATCAAATCCTATTTGCGTATTCTTACTCCAACACCCTTTCTCTATCACATTACAATTATCATAATTTTTCAATCTGCTTCTACATTTATCTGCTAAATCTTTATTAGGTTCAAATACATATATTGAATTATATTTATTGCTTGTATTTATAATAAATTGTTCTGCTGTTTCTCCACTAAACCCACCAGCATCCACAAACACTTCCTTATCACCAAATTTTAAATAAGGCAAATCGAAATATTGTTTTTGTTCTGCAATTTTTCCTAAAACTAATATATTTGATGGATCAACCCCATTATCTACCAACTGCTTTTTTACTGATTCATACTGAAACAATAAAGCAATAACAAAAAAGCAGGATGATTTATCCTGTAAATCATTTAATGAGGAAATAATATATCCATTAATGTGAGTTCCCTTTTTATTATTGTCTATTATATAATCCCAATGTATATCATCTAAATAATTAGTAATTGCCTTTCCCCATGTACCTGCTCCAAACAACACAAGTTTTTTATTTTTGTTTTTGTTTATATGTTCGATTAAACATTTTGACAACGCGCTATTTCTCACAATATTTCGCATATATAACTTATTATCTGTTAAACTGTATAAAGACCTAGCCTCATATATTGTTCTTGATTCATCATCTTGAAGATGATTATAAATATTTATTAATTTTTTTGAATCATTATCTTCATTCATAAATTTATCCATTATTTTTCTCTCCGCTTATATTCATAATCTATTTCAAAAATCAAAAGCCCTGCATACAAATGCAGGGCTTCATACACCAATCACCAATCGTCACACTTAACATGTTATGTATAACAACTATTCCGATATATTCATTCAGCGACTCCATTCGCACACAAACATATATTAATTACTAATTAATATACGTCTGACTTATAAATCCAATTTATATGTTTATTATATCGGATAGCATAGCTGTTTTCTTAACCTTATATATTTTCTACTTTCAACCATTCATAACCTTAGTTAGCATCCCACCAATTGTATATGTCGAAGTTCATTTATTAATTTTCGCCTTCTATATTTATCAATAATCATTTTTTGTTCATTTTACCTAAACCATTCAATATTTTTTCTTAACACTCTTACAGGATTTCCTGCACATGTGCAGTTGTTCGGTATCTTACTATTTATAAGTGAAGAAGCACCTATTATGCTTCCCGTTCCCACATCACTTCCTGGTAACACTGTAACTCCCATTCCGCACCAAACATGATCTCCTATATTTATATTAGATGTATTGGTTATATCTTCTTTTGTTTCTTTATCTATAATTCTATGTGAACCAGCATTCATTTTTATATAATATGAAAACATACAATCATCACCAATCAATATCTGTGCGCCTTTATCGCTAAGCATAAACATATTTGTTTGTATTGATGTATCTTTCCCTAGCACGATATTGGCAACATTACTTCCACCTATAATACAATCAGCTCCCACATGGCATTTTCCCTTTATTTTTACTTGTGAATTATTAGAAGATGATATAAGATCTTTTTCTGCAATAACAACCTGTTCCCCTATCACAATCTCCGAATCACCCTCTGCAGTGATAGTAACATTCTCACCTATACAACTTTGCTCACCAATATAAATATTGGAATTATCTGTCGCTATAATAACGCTTCCTTCTCCCACTACAACATTATCATCTATAATAATACTAGATGTTTCATCAGTAACAATCTGAACAGTTTTAGCAACACTTGCCTTTTCAGATATTTTACTTTTTGAAGATACTATCTTTATCGCAGGATTCCTGAAATCATCGTCCATTAGAGGATTTATCATTACCAACTTGCCAATATCATACTGTAGTAATTCATCTCTTACTTTCCACAATAAATTTCCATTTACAGCCACAACCATACAATCATAATGCTTGTTTTCATTTTCTATTCTGTAAACTTTTTTCCCATATAATGTATCAGGATTATTATATCTATTCGATACAACATATCCTTTTAAGTTGGTACCCCCCCCCCATAATTTCAAGGTATTTGAATGCTCTTAATGCTACCGACTTTGCTCCGTATATATATACATCCACCCCCTTTGTTTCTTCATACAACTGTTCTATGTTTCCAATTAATACTTCATCCATTCAAATATCTCCTTAAATACAATCAAATGTAGCATATAAAATAGTTAGTTTTATCACAAATTCAAATTTTCATCCATAAACAATCATTCAATCTCTTTGTTATACATATACGCTGATTTTTAATTTCTTCACTCATATTTTACATTTGTTTTCAAAATCAAAAGCCCTGCATACAAATGCAGGGCTTCATACACCAATCGTCACACTTAACAAGTTATGTACAACAATTATTCCGATATATTCATTCAGCGACTCCATTCGCACACAAACATATGTTAATCACTAATTAATATATGTCTGACTTATAAATCCTATTTATATGCTTATTATATCGGATGACATAGCTGTTTTCTTAACCTTATGTGCTTCAGTTCTATTGATATTAAAATACATCCTATTTTTCAAATATCTCTACATATCTCTCTAATTCTGCTACTTTATCAACAAGAATTGTATCTTTTTCATCAGAATTCAATTCATCATTAGTAAAAATCCTCAATTTTACTAACTTTGATTATTATTCATTTACTCTTCCGTTCTCATTAACCCCGTTACATTTTCTGTTATATATGTAAGCCTTAGACTATCAAAATTCTCATCAACCTTAATTGCCAACATTTCTGCAATATCATCATCTATTCCCGTCATATCCATCAATTGATATTTTATTGATTCCATTGAGTAGTTCTGATATATGCAGAAATTAATAACTGCTGACAGGCACCTTACAAGATCATCCACTTCTTTGACTTTTTTCGCATAAGCTTGTCCATTTAACTTAAACATCATATTATATCTATGTATTCTATATTCAAATATATCGTTAATTATCTGCTTTTGCGTATCTTTGTCCATCTTTCTGAATTCATCAAATTTCAGATATATAAGCATTTCACTTTGTGCTTTCTTGACAAGCATATTGTATATGCTCTCTTCATTAATAGCACTTTTTATATAGTTATCTTCTATCTCATTATTTTTAACCATTGTCTTCAATTCTTCTATAATATCTGAAAATATCACATCTGTTTTATCCTCATTATCATAACTTTCAGCATAGCACTTTTTTGTCAGTTCTTCCTTCCATGCTTCTCCTACTTCTTCTTGAAATCGTTCCAGATTGTTTTTCATTTTTTGTCATCTCCTTACCATTTGCATTTATAATTTTTGGAGCAGGCACATTTATAATTTCGTTAAATTTTAAGCTCGTTGATTGTTTCTGCTTATCTATTGTTAGTGCCTGCTGTATATTCGTCAGCCATTGCCTTTGAACATCTGTATCTCTTTGCTCCACTATTTGAAATACATTCACATCAAACTTATCTTCATAGCTCTTGCTATTTCTTAGCACCTTCCGTTCCCATGCTTTTTTTAAATATTGGTCTTCTTTTTTTTGCTTACTCTTCACTATTTTTTTTGCATACCTTATTCCATTATCGGTAAGATAATATATTTTGTATTTACCACTTCTTTCAGTTCTTAATACATCCGCCTTTGAATCTCTTATTCTTTTCATTATGTTTGAAAGATTTGTTGTGGTCACTTGCAACTCTTTGGCTAATTCATTATGATTCATAACATCTTTTTCAAACAATAGTTCAACTATTTTATCAGAATACCGTGAGTTAATATTTTTTATTTCAAGTAAGTCATTCTTGTAATCTGCTATTCTTGACATTATTGAATATAATGCCATCTCATATCCTGCTTCATATATTTTCCATAGTTTATCTTCAACGATAGGTTTTATATCTTGATTAGGCATACATACTACATCCTGTGTATCTATTATATTTACTATGTAGTTATATGATGCTCTTTGTTTTCTGGTTTTTCCTGGTAAATCCTCCTTTATTGCTTTATAATCAGATCTTAAAAAATCACTGAACAGCTTATCTTCAAGCTGAACATTCTTTTGAGCGAATTCTTTTGAACTGATTTTTCTTATATCATCCGTATGTACATTTTCGTTTCTTTTCATATAATTCTCCATTCTCTCACGGTTTATCTAATCATATGTATACTATAATGATGTCAGAGGATTGTCTGCATTGTAATACAACGCAACAGTCCTTTGACATTCATCCTTATAAAAGAGTATTCTTTTTTGTAAAATTCCCAGTTAAGTTGTTTCTTAGTTTATCTACACCTACACCTTTATGGTATACATAAAGAAACATTCCTTTTTCTCTCCACATTCGCATTTTTCGTCACGCTTGTATACTTTATCAGTATTCTGATTGCTTTTTTCATTGCATATACTAAGCATACTGATTTCACCTGAGTTATAATAGCTATCAAACAAATTAGATTTGAATACTGAGCATGTATTAATCCATATTGAATTAAGATTATTGACTCCATTAGAGGAATAAACTTCGTAAAAATAATTATATCCTGGTGATAACGAGGGATTAATTACAATATCCGTCCTGAGTTTGCATAACATATTGCGTACATCATTCATCAGATAATCAACGCATATTGCTTCTGCTATGCTGCCAACTCCTTCTATCATTATGATATGTAACTCCTTACCCATTTTAATATCTTCCATATAATCGACTTCCCCTTTTATATAATGAAAAGAATGAAGTTTATTCTGTATTATTATGTCCCTTTTGCCTGGACCATACATAATAACACCTTGATTGTATCCTTCTTTCATATATGAAGGTAAGAACACCAAAACATCTGATTTGGTATTTTCAAGAATTCTTCTGAAATCATCTTCAAGCTCTGGCATTCCCATAAGTTCTGGAAATACAATAATATGAGCACCACTGTCTATAGCCGCTACCAATGTATTAACACAACGGTCTCTCACTTCTTTTTTATTCTTTACTCCATAAAACGTCATTGTATTAACCACACTATCTTTACATTTACATTCAAACTTAGCATAATCACATATAGGTGAGACTGCAATACTCAACTCATCGTCTAGCATTTCTCCTTCAAAGAAATCTCCCAGATAATGAAACACAATCTTATATTTTGTTTCATCTTCCTTAAACAATACTATATGTTTTTTCAGAAACATATTGATATTGGATAACATCATATTTTGTTTACTTGTGTTAGGCAACTTTGACCTGACATGAGGGTATATCTTTATCTCTTGATCCTTATACTTACTATTCAATGGTTGAATGACCGTATTATCTGGCTCTATATCAACAAAATCATTATGATTGTGTCGATTAGGATGTGATATTTTGTACTCGAGTAATTGGTTGTCAAACAAAGTTATAATTGCGTGGATATAACATAATTTTCCTATTTCTTTTCTACGTTTTTCCTTCTCTTTTTCATCCTTGATTTTTTCTAATTCATTTTCATTAATCGCACCTCCATTTTTTATCTCTTCTAATTTCTCATTTATCATACGTTCTTCTTTAGCTGAAAGCATACCATTATTTGTATTCGCATTTTGTAGAATATCGCCGATTTCTTTAAATGCAGATATATTATTCATCTTTGCATTAAACGATTGTAATTGATTAATCACTTTCCTGTTAATCAACGGCTTTATCTTACACAGTAATCCAGCCCACACATTATATATATCTGTATCACTGTCCATGAGGCACCACCTCCTTCTATTAATATTAATAATATTACTTTTTATATGCGAAGTCAATATATACTTCACGTTTTGTTCACGTTATTAATATTGTTAGAAGATATCCTCCATGAATTTTCAGAGCATTAACTCTTTATAAAAATATTCATCATCTCACTCTTGCATTCGTTCTTCTTAAATCTTTCCCCTCTATCTTATCCATCGAAATAATTAACTATTATTAATCCCCAGTTCAAACACATACACTTCTTCATATCTCCCATCATTTTCCCTTATGGCTTCACTCACGCCACCACATCCACCTGATGCAAGTAGCTTCCTGCAACGTGAAAGAAGGCTTATTGATGCTATATACTCTGCTCCCAGTAGAAAGCCATCTCTTTTATCCTGTTCTTCTTTGTGTATATCAAATAACATCTGTCCCTTTTTAGTTATATATCTTTTCTGATCTGTAAATGATATTTTATCACCATATCTGTTAGAAAAATATTCGTAATACGATGCGTCCTCTGTAGACATATATATATGCCTCAGTGAACTATCTGCCATAAGCATTTCATCTATCTTATCGCCTATCATCTCTTTGCTGGCATGGATTGGATGATTTGCCAGATGTATATTCACATAGTCAGTACCTCTTGCCAGAACTCCTAAAGTATGCTCTGGTTCTTTAAGATACCTCTCCATTCTTTCTTTCACATATAACTTTATTCTTGAATTATATATGCCTTTATTCCAGCTAAGACTCACGCCTTCACATATAGTATTCATTATACCATCTGTTACATTTCCATTATAAAATGTTGGTGTATAATACACATTTTTACTTTTATTTATATCTTTCATAGAATAGCCCTCAGGCTGCTCATAAAACTTGCTCCACACATCATCATATGGACTGTTCTGATAGAAACTGCTGCCAGACATGTTAAGTCTGATTACTGGTATAAAGCCTTTACTTTTGGCATACCTTGCACAAGTCTCTACTTTAGCAAATATTGCAAACAAACCAAGACTATCATATCCTCCATCAATAACTAGAAAATGCTTATCTGGATTTTCATCTCCATATTGTCTATAATCAGAAAACATAAATGTGAATGCCATTATCTCTTCATAATACATTATCCCCTGATAATATCTGTCCATTGGTTCTGCATGAGGTATTCCATACATAATGTGCAGCTTCTTCATACCATTTCCAAGCTTTGTAAGTATTTCCTCTGTAAGTGACTCCTCATACCAGCACTCATATGGCATATCTGGCAGCATTGGAATCATCTGTTCCCATGACTTTCCCACCAGAACAAGCCTCTTGCCTTTCCACAATTTTAGTGCTGTCTGGCACAGTTCAACTGAATATTCATTACATTCATGAAGACATATGCAATCATATGATTCGAGAAAAGACATGTCAATTCCACCAGAATATACGTATCTATGACGATATACACTCTTCTTAAACTCAAGCACAGCAATCTCTTTTCCGTTACCATTAACAGCTATAGCATAGTCTGCTTCCACAATTATATTATGTGCCATATAAAACATATCCGGACCATACTCAACTCTTATATCCTGAGGTTCTTTATTATTCATCAATAATTTGTATGTATAATATACCCCATCTGATATCTGTATTATCTTATTCTTCCCTGTTCTTTCAAAATACCCCTGTAAATCTTTTCTATCTTCCTCACTCAGGCTGCAGTATTGCACTATATCTTCTATTCCACGTTGTGCTATCATATATTTTTCACCTTATACTTATTAAACATATTTTTACCTGATTATACAACATGCTTCATCAGGCACACAACCATATCACTATCACGTTGTGTTAACATTATGCCGATATATTAATAAAAGTTTATTTTAAAATATCAAAGGAATATTTCATATGGCTAATAACAACAAAAACAATAACAATCAGAATAATAATCAAAGCAATAATGAACATTGGAAACAGTGGAACTACCAGGATGACTGATGATGGAATATGGTGGTCAAGTGATTATTATTTTTACAGAATCAACATATTTCAGGATAATTTACTTAATGTTGCTCGTTGTACACCTTCACATACTGATGGAACCATAGATGATGCAGCAGCCATAGATGGCATATTCATGGCAACATGCACAGATATATACTGGCGCGAAGACCTCTTTGATAACTGGCATTTTTATGATATATCACAAACATATGAATTCAGAAAGCACGGTTTAAGAACGGTATTTCTTAACGATACAGATATAACACTTTTACATGAACTTTCAACTAAGCCTTCTCCTGTTGACTATTATGAGAAATACCGCCAGATTTTTCTTAACAACTACGATATCAGACAATAATACACCTGTTATATCTCTATACCCAGCTGGGAATATAGTACTCTCTTCTGTGTATTATAGAATGGATATTCGTGATTAGTTCCACCTATGTATGGAATCATATAATCATCACCATATTTTTGTCTTAATATTTTGTCATATCCTACAGGCACTGGAACTTCTATATACTCAAATGGCATATATATACTGTTACTGTAGTATTCCTTTGGATATACATCTGCTGGTCTTGGACCTGCATGGTCAGTCATAAGTGCCAGCCTGTCTGAATCTGCATCGGTATATATCATTCGCATTCTTTCTGACAGGCTGAGTATCTGTACCTGTAGTGGTATATCGCTCTCATAGTCAAAGTTAACCCCATACTGCTGCTCTATGCCGTGTATGTTAGCGAGTACCTGTGGGTCATTCTGATTATCTTTAGTAACCATCTGCCCGAATATATCAAGTATTCGTATCATCTCACATTGCAGCTTATCTTCATCCTCTGTTGGTGCAACATAATCAAGTGGAAATATATCTAATCCTATTACATACGGACACCCATGAAACTTTTCAAGATGTTCTTTATCATATCTTATTCTCTTACCATTAACTATTCTGGCAGCCAGTGAATCCCATCCTGGCTCCGTATGTACATTGACTATATTAAAACCCGGCATTTCCTTCTCTGCTATATTACAGAAATGGTTATAATCCTTACGCTTCATAGTTATATCCATATCATCATCCCATGGAACAAAGCCTTTGTGTCTTACTGCTCCAAGCAGTGTTCCCCAGTCTGCAAAATACTGGATATTATTTTTTTTACATACACGATCCACTTCTGCCAGCACTTCCATCTGTGCTGCCCATGTTTTCTTCATCATACTTTCAACATAAAAGCCATCTCTTATCTCACCTTCCAGGTAACCCTTTGGTATCTGCATATATATACCTCTTTCCTACTATTTTTATTTTATAACAATCTCTTTTGACACCTATTCAATATTATGCTAGTCTTTCAGATAGATACTTTTGTCAGAATATCAATAAAACGCTCATAATAACATATTAAGGAGATTCATTATGCTTACATTTTCCCAGAATTATTTCAATGCTGAAACAAAAGATGGTTTCTTTATAGATGCCAGAATGAAACATGCATGGGCTGCCCAGCTTGAGGTGTTAGAAGAAATCAGACGCGTATGTGACATATTAAATATACGTTTCTTTGCCGATTGGGGCACACTTCTTGGTGCTGTACGTCATAAAGGCTTTATTCCATGGGATGATGATATTGATATAGGCATGTTAAGAAACGACTACATGCGCTTCTTAGAGCTTGCACCACCACTCTTATCTGAATACTTTGAGCTTAAAAGTCTGTACAATGACCCCGGACATGATAATGTAAAGGCTCGTATTATAACTGGACGTCATATGAATTTCTCCAAAGATTATCTTAAAAGATTCCATGGGTGTCCATATGTTATTGGCATTGATATTTTTCCGATTGATTATATCAACAAGGACATAGAAGCACTAAATGAACAGTTACGCCTTATAAACCTTATATTGTCAGCTGCATCTAGTATTCCGGAATGTCCTCCTTATAGTGATGATGTACTTAATGTAATCCACCAGCTTGAATCCATGTTTAATGTATCATTTGACTATAACAACCGGTTAGTCCATGAACTTAAAAAGCTTCTTGATATGTTATCTGCTATATGTCCTCCACAGAATTCCAATGAGGTATGTTCCATGATAGACCTTGCCTGCGGATGGGATTATCACGCATTACTTGAATGGTACTCCGATACTATCGATATGCCATTTGAAAACACTACTATCCCCGTTCCAGCTGGTTACGATGGCATACTTAAGATAAAGTATGGTGATAATTATATGACACCTGTACAATGTTCAAGTTCACACGATTATCCTTTTTACAAAAAACAGGAAAACTCTCTTCGTGAAACAATTGAATACGAATATAATACACAACTATCTGATTCAGAGTTCAACCAGCTCATTAATGATAAGATAGCAGAATCTGGTATAACTCAATGGTAGATATAATATTCATAGCAATAATTATAATCACACATACTTTTCAGGTATATTCGTAAATACATCTGTGGCTCCATAATATCTGTATTCCTCAAGGTGTGCTTCTTTTAATGGTCTTCCATCGTTAAAGAATGGTTCATCTCCATTCCATGCCCTTACAGGCATCCCCTGCATATCTTGTGGAAGTGCATAAACAAGTCCTCCTATGTATGGATGAAGTGCATCTGCAGCTGTATCTCTTGCCATTGATATGCACTCTTCTATCGACATTGCAAGCACTGCTGTTTTAGCATCCCGGTCTATCTTTTTTATGATATCCACTGATTCAGCAAGGAATGATGACCAGACTATATACTGCTCCATTCCATATTTTCTTACTATTTCATATGCCTTACTTTCTATGCCATCATATCTTATAATACTTGTCTTAAGTTCTATATTAATAAGTATCCCTCTGCTTTCGCAATATGGTTTCATCATAACAAGTACTTCTTCAAGTGTTGGTATACTGCAATGCTTACCATCATTAGCTGGAATAGCTATGTTCTTTATTTCAGCAAGCGTGCATCCCCTTACATTCCTGTCTATATGCGTAACTCTTCTAAGATTCTCATCATGAAACACTATCATCTCTCCATCTGACGTAAGCTGTATATCCAGTTCTATACCTGTTATCCCATCAAGCTCTGCTGCCGCTCTGAAAGCCTCAAGTGTATTCTCTGGATATAACGTACAACAGCCCCTATGTGCCCATATCTTAGGCATAGCTTTATTCTTTCCTGTCGCCAGAAACTGATCATGCCTATCTTTATATATCGGTGTATTCCAATCAGTAAATCTCTCCATAACTCCCGCCATAGCTATGCTTATATTATCAGAAATATCTACAGTTTTTTTATCATTATTTTTAATTCTATGCACAAATTCTCTTACTTCATAACAAAGTCCTGTTCCTTCATATCCAAACCTGTATCGCTCTATCTTCCCAGGATTCTCGTATCTTACTTCGAATTCCTTTGTAAGCCACCATGGTGACTTAGCAAGTATATATCCGTTAGTACCTGTTACAACAAGTTGTCCTTCTGTCTTGGCACCCAACCCCGTCTTTACTATAGCTGTTTTATCTATATATTCATCTTTATATTCAATAAATGCTTTGGTATAAGCATCCACACCATTCTGTGCCCTCACTGTCCTGAATGTAACATCATCATATTCACAGCCAAGCAATGTCAGTACTGGAAGTAATGTATAACTTCCAAACTCAAAAAAACTTCCATTGCAATCATCATCCTTATACTCTCTTGTATTAAGCGGTGTAAGCCTTGAAAAAGCTGCTTCAACTTCCACTATTCTTCCTATTCTTCCGCTTTCTGCTATCTTTATAAGTGCCTTGTACCCAGGGCAGTATGCTGTTTTTAGAGCCTCCATATACACTAGTTGGTTATTTTGTGCTATATCTATAAGTTCTCTGACCTGCTCTTTCTTAAGTGCAGCTGGTTTTTCACACAATACATGCTTTCCACTAAGCAGAAGCTTCCTGCTATATTCATAATGAGTCTCATGTGGTGAAGCTACATATGCGGCATCAATATTATCCACAAACTCATCCCAATCGGCTGTACACGCCTGTATATTATGCTGCTGTATGAACCTTACAGCACTTTCTTCCCTAGGATTATATACACAGCTTATGTATGTGCTTTCAATACCTGTCAGTGCTGTATCTGCAAACCTTGCAGCTATTCTTCCTGTTCCTATTATTCCTATGCGCATATTTACCACTGTTCCTCTCTTCTTTTATATCTGTCACATATTCTCAATCTGTTCTGCCATATACTCACCTATTCCGTAAATCGCTTTAAGAACAGGCTTTGTCATACCTGTAGGGAAACTATTGACACACGGAAATGTTTCAAAGCTAAGGGTCCCACTAAATTTTATTTCTTTAAGCCCCTTATATAATCTATCCCATCTTTGCCCTTCATACTGGCTGCTGCCAAACGTATAAGGCATCTGATGAAGATCTCCTACAGCATCATTTTCATGAAGATGAAGCACTTTAAGTCTGCTTCCCATAACCTTTATGAATTCATATGGATCTCTTTTCACAAGCTGAAGATGCCCTGCATCCAGACAGAATCCAAAAAGTTCTTCACCAGCTATGTCATTAAGTGTATCTATATACCACACTGCATCATACGGATCAGCGCACACACCCTCCGTTAATCTCTGTCCCATACCTTCGTATAGATTCTCAAAACACACACCAACCCCGCACTGCTTAAGTATAGGTATAAGCATTCTGAAATATTCTATATTATCCTTCTTTTCCTGTTCCTTATCATATGCAATATCATATTGGTACTGCATCTTGAATGGATGTATAACAACCCATGGCACTCCCAGTACTTCTGCTATGAGAATGCTCTTAGGTATAACATTTCCCTGCATATAATCATTCTGCTCATTACGTCCCCATACCCATACCGGATATGGTGCATGCATCTGTGATGGTTTTATTCCATATTTATTCATAGCCTGCGTATACTGTCCAAAATACGCATACAATTCCTCCACTGATGCATCAAAGAATTTATTAACTTTTCCCGCATATAAATCATTGTTTTTAAGAAATGTATCTATGTTTATGTCAACTCTCGAAAAGCCTGCTTCACTTATGAGTCTAAAGCCTTTGTCTATATTCATCTCAGGTAATATTCCCTTAGTTTGTACTCCTATCTCTAACATATAATCTCCATTCCTAGACTTATATTAATCTTTATTTTTCGCACGATTTTGCACACTGATATCCACATCAGATTTTATTTTATAATTGATTTAATATGTGAATACTATATCTTATATAAAATATAAATCCCTGTAACACCTGTACTCTATCCCCATTCTTTCAAGCTGATTGCCTATAATGTCGTAGTTAAGATTACATATCCACACATTTCTTTGTTCAGCTGGAATGTCAAGTATAGCCTCTGGTGACTTGATTTCAACTCCCATAAACTGTTGTCCCCACCTCTGTGAATTATTATCTACAACAAACGCTGGTGTGTATCTTTCTCCCCAATAGTCCATATACGTCTGTGCCATTCTTCCAGAGCCAAAAAGTATAAGCTTTTTATTCTTCTGTCCGATATATTCTTCTGCATTAAAACAGTTCTCTTCCCACTCATCTACGCATGCCTTCATAAGTTCAAGCATAACCTTATGAAGCTTCTGTGGAGTTCTTGCAAATGTACCTTTATTATCGAATATTATATATCCGTCAAACTTTTCTGTGTGAAGCTCCCCTATAAATCTTGGCCAGTCTGTTGAAAGTACACCTCTTCCCGTTGTAAACGTATATGGCATCTGATGCTGGTCACTAAGTCCGTTGTTATCATTAATATGCACCAGTCCTATGTGCTTTCCACATACACGAACCATATCTCTTATATTAATTCCAAGCAGATTCGTATGTCCCACATTTATACATATTTTCCAGTTAATATATGGACAAAGTGCTTCTAAGTTGTTTATAAGAGACATAAGCTCACGCCAGTCAGAAAATCCATTATGATAATACCTGCCATACTCGCATCTGTACCCATTCTCTACATATATTGACACTGGTTCTTTACAAGCTCTGCATTCCTTTAACAGTCCCAGGCTCTCACTTACAAGCTGTTCAAGCACAGACTTACTGTTAACTCCCTCTGTATTGATAACTATGTATGAACATATATTGTCTGCAACATGCGATATTGCTTTTCCAAATATTTCTACAGCATCCTCTGACAACACTTCCCTATCAGCTTTATCACCTGTTTTTGATGCAAGCATTGAGTTAAGATTAATATTTATTCCAGCAATTCTGCCTCCCAAAGCCTTGATATCATCAAGTTTATCAATATCTTCCATACACAATTCAATATTGGCAAATCCGCTTTCTAATGCTCTTTTTATTGACAAACCCTCGACGCACTGAATTCCTGTTTTCACTTTTTCTTCCTTTCCTTGTGTCTATACAGATGTTTTATCTGCTATAATGAACAAATCTGAAAAATCACTTAATTTTATCTGTGTTACAAAGACACATATTTTACAATTTAGAAATTTATAACAATTTTACAATTTAGAAATTATAATACATTTAATTCACAACTTTTTATCAGTGCAGCATGTTCTTATAATTCATGAACTTCTCTATGAATTCTGACATAAGCACTGATTCCCCTGATGTCAGCTTATAGTCCTTCTTATCAGTTCCATTAATCTTAGAGACGAAATCACTTATCTCGTATCTTAATCCATCGCCTAAGAACCTTGGCTCATAATGCTCTATTCTGGATGCATCTTCATATCTTACATCAAACTGTCGCATAAGCCACCATGGTGATTGTGCTATTATATACCCTTCAGTTCCTGATACTACCAACTGTCCTTCTGTCTTAACACCAACACCTGTCTTAACAGTAGCAAAGCCTTCCGGATACCTTATATCTGCCTTAGTATATATATCTACTCCTGATTCGTCATATATGCTATCAAAGCTTACTCTTTCATAATCGCTTCCCATCAGCTTAATAACAGGAACTAACACACTTGGTCCAAACTCAAGAAACGAACCACCATACTTTGCATCTGTTCTTTCTCTTGATGCTTTATCTGCAAGTCTTGTAAAAGAGGCCTCAACATCTATTATCTTGCCTATCTTACCAGACTTTGCCACATTAACAAGTTGCTGAAAACCTGGACAATATGCTGCCTTAACTGCTTCCATAAGCACTACCTTATTCTTTTTAGCCAGACTATATAACTCCTCGCTCTCATTCTTTGTGAAAGAAAGAGGCTTTTCTGATAAGACATGCTTACCGGCCTCAATAGCTCTTCTGGCATATTCATAATGTGTCTCATTGGGTGATGCTATGTACACAGCATCCACCTTATCAAGAAAGCTATTGTAATCCTGCGTGATACATTTTATCTTCTCATTTGCTGTGAAGCTTTCAGCACTATCTTTAACAGGATTATAAGCATATTCTATAGTAAGTCCACTGACATACTTGGCCTCTGCTATGAATCTTGGCGCAATTCTTCCTGTTCCAACAACCCCGATTCTCACTATGTTAAATTGTTTCTTTCTCAAAAATGTAGATGATATTCCTGGTGTTCTGTCAAGATACACAACCTTACAGAATGAATTAAGATAATCAAACGTTCCTACCCAGTCTGAACCAACCGTAAATATATCTACATCATACTTCTGAATATCCTCTATCTTCTGTCCATCATGGTCTTCCACTATAATCATGTCAGCAAAACCCGTTTTTCTGACATTTTCTATTCTTTCCATAATAGGATCAACTACATTTACCTTACCTCTTGCCTCATCAAAATGTTCTGTAGTAACACCAACTATAAGATAATCTCCAAGCTCTTTAGCCCTTTTTAAAAGATTATAATGCCCCTGATGAAACAGGTCATATGTTCCATACGTAATAACCTTCTTCATACTATCACACTATTATTCCCATCTGTCTGTATACTTCTCTCTGCTGTTTTCTATAGAATGGATATTCATGATTAGTTCCTCCAAGATATGGAGTCATATAGTTTTCTCCATACTTTTGTATTAATATCTTTTCATATCCTACCGGTACCGGAATAGTTGTGTATTCAAAAGGCATATATATACTTTCACTATAATATTCTTTAGGATATACATCTAACGGACGCGGACCAGCATGGTCTCCCATAAGTGCTACTGCATGTGATTCTTTCTCCGTGTACATCATGCTGAGTCTTTCACCTAGCTTTAAAAGCTGAGTCGCGAGTGGTTCAAGATTGTTAAACTTAACTCCACACATCTGTTCTATATCTTTCGTAGTCTGCTCTATCTCTTCTGGCGTTGCTGTATTGTTTCTAATATTAGCAGAAAAAGCCTCTACTATAGATATCATACTGCAGTGAATCTTATCCTCATCTTCTGTCGGTGCTACATAATCAAGTGGAAATATATCAAGTCCTGCCACATATGGAAATCCATGGTACTTATCCAGATGTGCTTCTGTATAATTAACACTTCTCCCATTAATAACTCTTGATAACATATCTTTCCACTCTGGATCTGTATGAAAATTAATTATTTCCAATTCTCCCTGTTCCTGACGTACTATCTGACAGAATCTTGTATAATCTTCTCTTTTCATGGTTATATCCATATCATCATCCCACGGAACGAATCCTTTATGCCTGATAGTCCCAAGCAAAGTTCCCCAGTCAGCAAAATATTGGATATCATGCTGCCGACATATTCTATCCACCTCATTAAGTACTTCTATTTCGGCTGCCCATGCTTTCTTCATTGTACTCTCAACATAAAATCCATCACGAATCTCTCCGTTAAGATATCCTTCTGGTATATTCATACGCAATTCTCCTTATCACTTCTGTAATTACACTTGCTTATTACTAATTAGCTGCTCATTACTGCTAAGCCACTTATTGTTGTTTAGCCATCTGAAACTAATTACTTATGTTAAAAAAAGCCAATGACTATTAATCATTGGCTTTAAAATCAATATTAATCATATAATTACTGGAGAAGTGATACTACTCCCTGTGTCTGCTGATTAGCCTGTGCAAGCATAGACTGTCCAGCCTGCTGTAAGATATTGTTCTTGCTGTATTCTACCATCTCAGAAGCCATATCTGTATCACGGATACGAGACTCAGCTGATGATGTATTCTCGCTTGTTGCCTCAAGGTTGTTGATTGTATGTTCAAGTCTGTTCTGAATTGCACCAAGCTTAGATCTCTGAGCAGATACTGACTGTATAGCTAACTGAATCTTACTCATAGCCTGACCTGCGTTAGCATTGTTGCTTACACTAAGTCCGCTTACACCGATATTCGATGCACTCATCTTAGTAACTGAGATAACTATAGTCTGACCTGACATAGCACCTACCTGAAGATTCTTAGATGTGAATGTACCATCAAGAAGATTCATAGTATTAAACTGTGTTGTTGACTGGATTCTGTTGATTTCAGATGTTAACTGATCCATCTCTGCTGATATAGCAGTTCTATCTATAGATGTATTAGTATCATTAGCTGCCTGTGTTGCAAGCTCGTTCATTCTCTGTAAGATAGAGTGTGTCTCATTAAGCGCACCTTCTGCAACCTGGATAAGTGAAATACCATCCTGTGCATTAGAAGCTGACTTATCAAGTCCTCTGATCTGGCTTCTCATCTTTTCTGAGATTGAAAGACCTGCTGCATCATCTGCTGCTCTGTTAATTTTATATCCTGAAGACAACTTTTCTGTTGACTTAGAAAGCGAACTTGTAACAGTACCTAACTGTCTGTTAGTATTCATCGCTGAAAGATTATGCTGTACTACCATATTAAATATTCCTCCTTGAATATACTCATATTATATATATCACCAATCTGTAACTGACAATATATTAATTCATCCTGTGATATACTTTCTTCCTATCCAGTATCACCTGCTGTTTTGTATATCGGTTTATTCACACTATACTTAACCCTATTTTTTAAAAAAATATAAAATTTTATTTAATATTGAATTATCATGCCCATATACGTATACTTAGTATACGATAATATAAAGCTATATTCAATCCCTTATGCTTATATTTTCTACACTTTATGATTATTTTTTCTACACATTTTAACATTACGGAGGTATATATGTTATCTGCATATAACAGAAATATAACTATAGATTTTCTTGTTCCATATGGTGGAAACGGAGGCGTAGAATCCGTCCTTAATGAACTTGCACTATTTCTTATGAAACATGATATACATGTACGTGTCATACAGCTTGAACAATATACATATCGATGGGTAGACCCACAAATTGATTATTACCCTATGTCTACTAATCGTTCCATACATGATATTTCCGATTATATACCTATGTGTGAGCAGTATATCACAAAGCTTGGTGCTCCCGATATTCTTATAGCTACTCCATGGCCTATGTTAACTATGATAAGCAGACTTGCTATTATAAACACCAATTCCAACTGTAAGCTTGTAAGCTGGCTTCATGGTCCTATTGAAACCTATGAAAAAAATGCCTATGGCGGTATCGAAAGCCTTGAATATGCTGATCTAGTTATGGTATTAAGTAAAAAAAGCTATCATTACATACGTTCAAACAGACCTTCCATCAATGTAAGACTGGTCCGCAACCCAATCCATATAGACAATCTGCCTTTTCAGAAAAAAAGAAGCACTGAATGTCGTAATCTTATATTTATGGGGCGCCTTTCAGAAGAGAAGCGCGTAAATGTTATACTTAAAGCAATTGCCACAGCTCATGATAGATGGAACTTAGCTATCTATGGTGATGGGAATAAGCTTGATGAGCTTAGACAGCTTACGGACTCTTTAAATATAAGTAACCAGGTAGTATTCAAAGGCTGGATACAGCAGCCATGGAACGATGTGCACGAAGCTGCCGCTCTTATAATATCATCTGAATATGAAGGTTTTTCACTTGTATGTTATGAAGCTCTTGCCTGCGGTATTCCCGTTATATCCACTCCCGTTAACGGAGTGACCGATATTATACATAATGGACTCAACGGATACATATACCCGCATAATAGCCATGAAGAACTGGCGCATATTCTCGACAATATAGGCTCAGGGAAATATACGCCCATTGACCCTTATATATGCCACGAATCTGTCATTAATTATGATGCCAATACAGTTTTTTATGATACTATGAATACCATAATTTCAATTCTTAATTAATACATTATAAGAATTGTTGTATTAATATTCAACACAAAAAAGAGGACGGATAAACCGCCCTCTTTTCTTATAGTAGTGACAATGATTAGCCGAGAAGTGAAAGAACACCCTGGTTCTGCTGATTAGCCTGTGCAAGCATAGACTGTCCAGCCTGCTGAAGG
>ERZ773276.786-NODE-786-length-30738-cov-7.440407_pt1 | contig 30738 bp, 29 predicted proteins | sample MGYA00511386_ERZ773276 | MGnify/ENA primary metagenome ERZ773276 (study PRJEB29015, sample SAMEA2737778) | human gut metagenome | biome: human gut; feature: human-associated habitat; material: faeces | place: China | collected 2012 ...
CTCTTGGGGTTCCAAAGGGGATATTCTCTTTTGCGAAAGAGAATATCCCCTTTGACCCGTGCAGCGCCTTTGGCGCTGCTTCCTCGCGGCACACGTGCCGCGACTCACTTTGCACCTGAGCAAAACTGCACAGAGAATTTTCCAAAAACCTATTGACTTTTTCAAAGTCAGAAGTTATACTTGAACAGCCGCTTTGAATGGGCTTAAAGTTTCGGAAGGTTTCGAGACTTTTCGAACGCCCCCGACAGCGAGTCCGTAATTAAGGAAAGAGGTGCAAGCAATGCAAGCGATCATCGTTACCGGCGGTAAGCAGTATGTTGTGAACGAGGGCGACACCCTGTTCATTGAGAAGCTCCCCGTCGAGGCGGGCGACGCCGTTACCTTCGATCAGGTTTTGGCGATCGTTGACGGCGAAAACACCAAGTTTGGCACTCCCGTGGTGGAGGGCGCGAAGGTGGAGGCCACTGTCGTTAAGAACGGCAAGGGCAAGAAGGTCCGTGTCTACAAGTACAAGGCCAAGAAGGGCTATCACAAGCGTCAGGGTCATCGTCAGCCTTATACCAAGGTTGAGATCGGCAAGATCTCCGTCTAAGGCATGACCACTGTTACATTCCTCACTGAGGGGAAGCGCATCATCGGTTTTGATGCTAAGGGCCACAGCGGTTACAGTGAAGAGGGCAGCGATATCGTCTGCGCGGCAGTCACAAGTGCGGTCCGCCTTGTGGAAAGCACCGTGAACGATGTTTTAGGCCTCGCCGCTTCCGTCAAGGTCCATGAACGCTCCGGCGCTGTGGAATTCCGGCTCCCCGGCGGTCTGTCCGCCACGAACGAGAACACCTGTCAGGCTCTTTTAACGGGTTTGATGCTGCTCTTTTCCGAGCTGCACAGCGAATATCCGGACAATATCGAAGTCATGGAGGCGTAAGCCCCCTGTTCCGATCATCTTACAGAAAGGATGGCAAATCACCATGCTGAACATCGGTCTTCAGTTTTTCGCCCACAAGAAGGGCGGCGGCTCCACGAAGAACGGCCGCGACTCTAACGCCAAGCGCCTTGGCCCCAAGCGCGCTGACGGTCAGTTCGTTCTCGCCGGCAACATTCTTGTGCGCCAGCGCGGCACCCACATCCATCCGGGCGTCAACGTCGGTATCGGCTCTGACGATACTCTCTACGCCAAGGAGAGCGGCGTGCTCCGTTTCGAGCGTCTCGGCAAGGATCGTAAGCAGGCTTCTGTTTACCCCGCTGAGTAATTGCACAATGAAGAGCCTCGAGCGAATGCTCGGGGCTCTTTTCTTTATCTTTTCCGCAGGAGGTCACTTTTCATGCTCAAGGCAGTTTTGATGGATATCGACGACACGCTGCTCGACTTCGGCAAATGCGCCGAGCAGGCCATGCGCATCGGCTTTGCCGAATGGGGTCTCCCCTATGACGATTCCACTTACGCGACGTTCACGCGCATCAATGACGGCCTCTGGCTCATGATCGAGCGCGGCGAGCTCACGACGCAGCAGCTTTTTGAATTCCGCTGGAACCGCATCTTCGAGGCCCTCGGCATCCAGGCCGACGGCGCCGCGTTTGAAAAGCGGTTTTTGGACCTCCTCTACGAGACGGCCATCCCAGTCGACGGCGCGGACGAGATCTGCCGCTACCTCAAGGAAAAATATATCCTCTGCGCGGCGAGCAACGCCTTCCACGACCAGCAGCTCAACCGACTTGAAATGGCGGGACTTCTCCCCTATTTTGACCATGTGTTCGTTTCAGAGTCACTCGGCTACCGCAAGCCCGAAAAGGCGTTTTTCGATGCATGCCGCGCTTTTCTTCCCGATGTTGCCGCGGACGAGTGCGTGATGATTGGCGACTCGCTGACCGCCGACATCACCGGCGGCAGGGCGGCCGGCATGAAAACGATCTGGTACAACCATACGCGCCGCCCCGTTCCGGAGCATTGCGAGGCCGACCAGATCGTCGATTCGCTGCTCAAATTAAAGAACCTGCTGTAATTTAAGAGATCGCTTCCGCGCCGACGGTGTATTCCCAGCCGTTATCGCCGCGGGAGGCCGTACACTTTGTAAAGTAATACGCGCCGAGCGGCGAGCGCCACTTTTCAGCGCTGAAGCAGACCACCGGCAGCGAAAAGCTCTCTCCCTCCGTGCTTTCATCGGGCGTGATGGTGAAGAGCAGACCGTTCGTGAACGAATAGGCCGTGCTGCCGCCCTCCAGCTTTTCGCCCATGAGGTACCCCTCCTCGCGCAGCTCGTCGAACGTCATCGTCAAGCCCTGTACACCGTGCTTCTGTGCGAACACATAGGCGACCGCCGCCTTTTCGCCCGCGGTCAGCCCGCCGGGTGCCTTGCTCAGATCGACGCTCACGACCTCCGCGCCGCCGTTGAGCCCGTCGTCCTCGTTCCACAGGTCCTCAAGCACCTGCAAGTAGAGGCCGCAGAGGTCATGCTGTACATCGTCCTCGTGCGAGAGCGACACGGCCACCACTTGCGCAAACTTCGCAGGATATGTCTCCTGCACGCCGCCTGTGTACCAGACCTCGGCGCTCATGCCGCTTTCGATCTCGGAAGCGGACACACTGCCGCCGTCTAAGTACAGTGTCACGCCTTCGAGCGGCAGGGCGTAGACCTCCGTCTCTCCCGCTAAAATGAGCGTACCGTTTTCACCGTCGCCCACGACACGCAGCGTCATCGTGTCCGCGCCGGCGTACTGCAGCTCAGGATTGGGCGTGTCATTTCCGTCTTCGTTATCGCGCCCGCCCTTCGTGCAGGCCAAAAGCGCCGCCGTTACGGCGACGACCATCATCAATGCAAGCAGTCTTTTCAAGGTTTCCGCTTCCTTTCCCGTTGTGTCTTTTCCTTTGACGAAAGGGAGCACAAAAAAGTTCCCAACTTTTTTCGATTTTTTCTTTTTTGTGAAACGTTCCGTTTTTCTTGACGAATCGCCAAAAAACGGATACACTAATTGTTCAGGAATAACAAGAATCCAAGGAGGTGCCAACATGGCAGCATCTTTTATTGATAAGGCGCGCATCTTCTGCCGCGCGGGCAAGGGCGGCAATGGCGCGGTGGCGTTCCACCGCGAAAAGTACGTCTCCGCGGGAGGCCCCGACGGCGGCGACGGCGGCAACGGCGGCAACATCGTCCTCGTTGTCGACGACAACATGTCCACGCTGATGGACTTTCGCTACAAGCGCAAATACGTCGCCGACAACGGCATGGACGGTCAGGGCGCGCGCAAGTTCGGCAAGCAGGGCAAGGATCTCACGATCCGCGTGCCGCGCGGCACCGTCGTGCGCGACGCGGAATCGAACGAGATCATCAAGGATATGTCCGACTCCGAGCCGTTCATCCTCTGCCGCGGCGGCAAGGGCGGCTGGGGCAACGCGCATTTCGCAACGCCGACGCGTCAGGCGCCCCGTTTTGCCAAATCGGGCCTTGAGGGCGAGGAGCACGATGTCGTGCTCGAGCTGAAGCTGCTGGCCGACGTCGGCCTCATCGGCTTCCCGAATGTCGGCAAGTCGACGCTTCTTTCCGTTGTGTCGAAGGCGCGCCCCAAGATTGCAAACTACCACTTCACCACGCTCTACCCCAACCTCGGCGTCGTGTACGTCGACGAGGGCGTTTCGTTCGTCATGGCCGACATCCCCGGCATCATCGAGGGCGCAGCCGAGGGCGCGGGCCTTGGTCACGACTTTCTGCGCCATATCGATCGCTGCCGCCTGCTCGTTCATGTCGTCGACGTGTCGGGCAGCGAGGGCCGCGACCCGGTCGAGGACTTTGACGCCATCAACGCAGAGCTCTCGCAGTATTCCCCCGACCTTGCCACCCGCCCGCAGATCGTCGTCGCGAACAAGACCGACATCATGGAGGACGAGAGCCTGCTCGAAAAGCTGCGCGCGCATGTCGAGCCGCTCGGCTATCCCCTCTTCGCCCTGTCCGCCGCGTCGCACACCGGCACGCGCGAGCTCGTGCTCAAGATCGCCGAAAAGCTCTCCACACTCCCGCCCGTCACGGTCTATGAGCCCGAGTACGTTCCCAAGCCCGTGAAGATCGACGCGAGCGAGCCGCTCAAGATCACCGTCGAGGACAACACCTACATTGTCGAGGGCAAGTGGCTTGAACGCCTTATGAGCAACGTCAACTTCGGTGACTACGAGAGCCGGATGTTCTTTGATAAGATGCTGCGAGAAAACGGCGTTTTCCAGCAGCTTGAGGACCTTGGCATCAAGGACGGCGACATCGTCAGCATGTACGAGCTCGAATTCGAGTATCAGCACTAATTTCTTTCGGGAGATGATCTCATGTCCATCAGCCTGTGCGAGGACTGCGTTTATTACAGCTACGATGAAGAGTCCGACAGCTACTACTGTGACGAGCAACTCGATGAGGACGAGATGGCGTCGTTCCTGCGCAGCAAGCTGACCGCCTGTCCGTTCTACCATCCGGGCCAAAGCGACTACTACCTCGCGGGAAAGCAATAAAAATCGCAAAAAGGGAGCACGCGCAAGCGTGCTCCTTTTTTCTGTCAGTCTCGATCAAAATGTGATGCGCATCTGGTGCCAGACAACGCCGCCGTGCACGGACTTGTCTGTCACGCCCTCGTCGACAAAGCAGAACTTCGCGTAGTAGTCGACGAGCCGCTGTTTGCAGGTCAGGACTGCACCCTTTCTCCCCTGCTTTCTCGCATCCTCAACGGCACGGTGGAGCAGTTCGCCCGCGTAGCCGTTTTTCCGGTACTCCGGCAAGGTGTTCAGACCGAAGAGCATCTGCCACGCGCCATTTTCGTCGTGCATGGATGCTTTCGCGTACATTTCGTCGGTCAGGTCGGGCTCGTCCGTCACAAAGCCGTCGAGAAACGCGATGAGCTTGTCGCCCTCGAACATCAGCCAGAAGTGGTCGCCGTAATATTTGATTCGCTCGGCGAATTCCTCTTTTGTCGCTGCCTCGGCCACGGGAAAGCACTCGGCTTCCACCGCCGCGACCGCGTCCAGATCGTTCATCGTTGCTGTTCTGATCTCCATGGTTCTGCCCTCTCTATTTAGTCCCATTTTTCACGGCTGAGCTCGCGCATGTAGCCAGCCGTAATGATACCGGTGGGCAGCGCAACGATGGCGATTCCCATGAACGACGACATCATGCTCACGATGCGGCCGATCTCGCTCGTCGGATAGATGTCGCCATAGCCGACGGTCGTCAGCGTGACGACCGCCCAGTAGATGGCGTCGAAAAACGTGTCAAAGCTGTCGGGCTCCACCTGAAACATGATGAGCGCCGACAGCGCGATATACCCGCCCGCCAGCACACACCGCCGCGATGCACACGAGCATGAAGCGGTCGTAAATGAGACTGTCGCGGTCGTCCTTGTCCGCGACCTCGATGACCTCGTAGATTTTTCTTCGCAAACTCATGCCGTCACTCCCTTGCGCCGGGCAGAAAGCGCTGCTCGACCTCTTCCGCGCTTAGCTGTCCGCCGGAGAGCTCCGTGAGCGCGGCGGAAAAGTCCGCCGTCTTCTGCACAGGCAGAAGAAACGTGAGCGTCACGGCAGCGCCGTAATCGCTCGACTCGATTCTTCCCTCGTGTCCCTCGATCAGCAGCTTTATGCGCTCGAACATCGGGTACGGGCATTCGAGCAGCAGCACGGAAAACGGCTGCATCCGCGCCTTGCCCGCATTGTCAAGTGCGTCCTTCGCCGCCTTGGCATAGGCGCGCGTCAACCCGCCCGCACCGAGCAGAATCCCGCCGAAGTAGCGCGTCACGATGCACACGACGTTTTCGACGTTTTCGCGTTGGAAGACGTTGAGCATCGGCTGCCCCGCCGTGCCCTGCGGCTCGCCGTCGTCGCCGTAGCGGACGGTGCCGTCGTGCAGGACGAAGCACCAGCAATTGTGGCGCGCGTCGTAGTATTTCTTCTTCATCTCGTCGATGCGCGCGCGAGCCTCGGTCTCGGTCTCCGCAAGGAAAACGTGGCTGATGAAGCGCGAGCGCTTTTCTTCAAACTCGCTCTCCGCGCTCTCGTATGGGACAAGGTACTCTGTCATGGTTTCAATGTTCCTTTCAGCGGGTTTTCTCCCACTTTTCTTTCGTGAGAACGTAAAAAAGCGTCGGCCGCAGCGCATCGTCCACAAGCGCCGGCCTTTCACAGGTCAGCTGATAAGAAAAGCCACACTTTTCGATCACGCGCTTTGACTTTTCATTGCCGGCATAGTGCGAACACCAGACCCGCTGTGCGCCTTTATCCTCAAAGCAGTACCTCAGCAGCTCTCGCACGGCTTCGGGGATAAGCCCCTGACCCCAGAGCGGGCGGCCGATCCAATAGCCAATTTCCGGCTCACTCCCGATTTCTGGCGCTTCCGTCGGAAACACGCCGATGGAGCCGACAGGCTCGTCTGGCCGTTCCTTCAAAATGACTGCAAACGTGTCTGGCTCCGAGAGGACGGTTCGGATGATCTCGCGGGAGTTCTCCACGCTCGTATGCGCCGGCCAGCCTGCGGCGGGGCCGACAAACGGATCCCTCGCGTATCGATAGCAGCTCTCCGCGTCGCTCTCGCACCACGGACGCAGGAGAAGGCGCGTCGTTTCAAACGTCATTCCTCCCAGTCCTCCTTCGGCTCGCGGTAGCCCTCGATATAGTCCTTGACCTGGCCGATGACGCGCGGCACGCAGGTGGCCACGATGTCGATGGTCTCGCCATATTCGACGGATTCGACCTTCGCCTCGCGGTAGAGCATATCGAGAAGCCCGCCCTTGTCATAGGGCAGGTGGATCGTCACGCGGCGCGTGCCCTTGTCGAGGAGCTTGTCGATGCGCGCAAGCAGCTCATCCACGCCCTCGCCGGTCTTGGCGCTGATGTTGACGCTGTCCTCCCCGTGCGGGCGGATATCGCCGAAGTAGAGGTCGGACTTGTTGTAAACGCGCAGGCAGGGAATTTGCTGCGCGCCGAGCTCTTCGATGAGCTCGTCCACGATCTGCGCCTGCTCGAGCCAGTGCGGGTCGGAAATGTCGATGACGTGCAGCAGAAGATCGGCGTATTCGAGCTCTTCAAGCGTTGCCTTGAAGGCCTCGACCAGCTGGTGCGGCAGCTTGCGGATAAAGCCGACCGTGTCGGAGATCACGACATCCAGCGTGTCGGACACCGTGAGAAGGCGCGTCGTCGTATCCAGCGTGTCAAACAGGCGGTTATTCGCGGGAATGCCCGCGCCGGTCAGCGCGTTCAAAAGCGTCGACTTGCCCGCGTTCGTGTAGCCGACGATGGCGACGACGGGAATTTCATTCTTGCTGCGGCGGTCGCGCTGCGTGGCGCGCACGCGGCGCACCTCTTCAAGGTCCGCCTTCAGCTTGTCGATCTTTCTGTGGATGTGGCGGCGGTCGGTCTCAAGCTGCGTTTCGCCGGGGCCCTTCGAGCCGATGGGGCCCTTGCCCGACGTACCCGCCTGGCGCTCCAAGTGCGTCCACATACCGATCAGGCGCGGCAGCAGGTATTGATACTGCGCAAGCTCGACCTGAAGTCGCCCCTCTTTTGTCTTCGCCCGCTGGGCGAAAATGTCGAGAATCAGCCCGCTGCGGTCGAGCACCTGCACGCCGAATTCCTCGCACAGAACGCGCATCTGCGAGGGCGAGAGGTCATTGTCGAAGATGACCATTGTCGCCTCCTGCGACTTTACCAGCTCGCGGATCTCGTCCACCTTGCCCTCGCCGATGAATGTGTGCGGGTTCGGCGACGGCAGCGTTTGTAAAACCACGCCGACGCTGACGCCGCCCGCCGTTTCGACGAGCGCACCGAGCTCTTCAAGGCTCTCCTCGTCGGCATTCTCTTTTCGATCGAGCCGCGGCGACGAAAGGCCGACTAAAATCGCCCTGTCGCGCGGCGCGTTGTTCTCTTTCAATTCTTCCATAGATTCTCCTTATCGCGCCGAAATCGGCGCTGTACAAATCATTTTTATTATAGTGTATTTTCCGCCAAAAGAAAAGGCAAAAACGCTTTTCATTGACATTTCCGCCCCTTTCATGTGAAAATAGGGTGGACGCAACCTCAGGTTGACAAAAAGAAACGCCCGGTTGGTGGTGTTTTCTCCCGTTTTCCTGCTATGCTTTTCCTGCAAAGGCGCAGTGCACGGCGTCGAACGCAGCATCATTCCCCAAAGGAGGAACCTTTCATGGAACTATATGAAAAGCTCTACGAACTGCGCCGCGCGAGCGGCATGTCGCAGGAGGAGCTGGCGGAGAAGCTCGGTGTCTCGCGCCAAGCCGTCTCCAAATGGGAGAGCGGCGCCACGCAGCCGGAGCTTAGCAAGCTCATCGAACTCTCTAAGCTCTACTCCGTTTCCGTCGACGAGCTGCTCAGTCTGGAGCATGCCAAACCCGAGCAGGATGCCGCCGAATCGCCGGTTCAAAGCAACGCCGAAAAAGCTCCCGCGGAAAAGCTGAGCTTCCGCGATTTCTGCATACAGCACAAGAAGATCATCGGCGGTGCGGCCGTGGCGCTCGCCGCGCTCATCGCCGTCGGCGTGCATTACAACAACCGCATCAACACGCTCAGCACGCAAGTAAATGACCTTCGCAGCCAGCTCTACAACGTGCAGAACAACCTCTCGAACCAGATCGCGGGCATCAGCAATAATGTCTCGGACATCTTGGAGCGCGAGTCGAGCCTGCTCTCGCAGTTCAGCTATGAGGTCACAAAGGTCGATCTTAAAAAGCAGGAGTGCACGCTCGCCTTCTCTCTGTTGCCGAAGACGATCGGCGAAAATACGGCTGTCTCTCTCCTTGTGACTGACCGCAGCAGCTCATCCTACACGAGCGACAGTCCGCCGACCCGCACCGCCGATCTTAAACAGGACAGCTTCGGCTATCTGCACGGCGAAGTGACCGTACCGCTGAGCGATGAGCTCAGCGTCAGTGTCAATTTCAAGACCCACGGCGAAACACAGTCAGAAGAGCTTGATACGATCTACAACCTTAAAACTCAGAATTCCCCTGTCCTCTACAGTTTTAATCCACCATTTTCCTATATGCGCCGAGACTCCGGTTCGCCGCTCACCTATCAACTTTCCTTTGAAAAGGGTGTGGATTACCGATTCGGCAGCTTTACCCTTGGCGTCTACGACGACCGCGACATCCGCACCATGCGGCTTGAATACACGCGCAACGGCAAGCTGATCTCAACTGTACCTCTCGAAGCTGTTCCTGTTTCATCTGTGGAAGAGGCCTACCCTGTCAACGACCTCAGTGATACCGCTGAGGCAACTGCAGCACGAGACCTTGGTACCTCGTATTTCATCCGCTATCCCATTGATGAGAATGCGCTTGACCTCTGCATCAGAATCACCGACTCTCCACTCATCTGCGAGATGATCGTCGAACTGTCCGACGGTGCCGTTCTGCGCGTCCGTCTTCTTCAGGTGCAAACCATTGCAGGCGGCAGCGACTATTATGAGGAGACAAATTATCTTGATCAGGCCCTTGAGCCACTCCCCTTCATCGTCGAATATCCCGACGGGCAAAACTGAGCGTTCCAAAAAAGCAGAAAAAAGCAGCTCTGCCGTAGCAGAGCTGCTTTTGTGATTGAATTAGTTCAGGCCGAACTTCTTGTTGAACTTGGCAACGCGGCCGCCGGTATCGACCAGCTTCTGCTTGCCAGTGAAGAAGGGGTGACACTTAGAGCACACTTCCACCTTGATATTCTGCTTGGTGGAACCTGTCTCAATCACATTACCGCAGGCGCAAGTAATAGTAGTCTGCTGATAATTGGGATGGATTCCTTCCTTCATTGCTCGTGTTCACCTCTTTCCGATCCAAATGTGCTTTTCTAAAAAAGCCATATAGGATATTACCACGCTTTGTGTCAAATTGCAAGAGAAATTTTTGATCCTCTCCGTGCTTTTCTCTTCCTTAGCACTTTTCCCTAATTTCATCGTCAATTTTTTAACGCTCGTTATGCAATTTCTCTTTACTTCTGCCGTTTTCAGTCGTATAATGACATTTACGCGCCTTGCGCACGGATGATTGGAAGTAAAGGAACATCAGAATTATGTCGAAAAAACATTTCCTGCGGGGACTGCGCGACGGCATCCCCATTGGGCTTGGTTATTTTGCTGTCAGCTTCGGCATCGGCATCAGCGCGCACAACGCGCACCTGAGCATTTTTCAGGGTTTTTTGCTGAGCTTTTTGAACAACGCCTCGTCGGGTGAATACGGCGGCATCACCATCATCGCCGCCGACTCCGGCCTCTGGGCCATGGCGCTGATGATGCTGGTCGTCAACGCGCGCTATCTTCTGATGAGCTGTGCGCTCAGCCAGCGTCTCTCGCCCGATACGCCGCTTCCCTGGCGGCTCCTCATCGCCTATGACCTGACGGATGAGATCTTCGGCCTCGCCATCGCGCAGCCTGGGTATCTTGAGGTGTGGTATTACTTCGGCACCATGTGCGCGGCCATGCCGGGCTGGAGCATCGGCACCGTGCTCGGCGTGCTGATGGGGAATCTTATGCCCGTCTGGGCCGTCAGCGGTTGCTCCGTGATGCTGTTCGGCATGTTTCTCGCCATCATCATCCCCGTCGGCAAGCAGAACCGCATCGTGCTCGGCTGCATCGGCGTGAGCTTTCTCTGCTCGCTTCTTGCAAGCGTTTTGCCGTTCACGCGCGAGCTGTCCGAGGGCATGCGCATCCTGGTCTTGACCATCGTGATCTCTGCTGCCGCCGCCATTCTGTTCCCGCACAAGGAGGATGATCTCGTCGCATGAAAACGTATTTATATCTTTTCGTCATGGCGGCCACGACCTATCTCATCCGCGTCCTGCCGCTCACGCTGATCCGCAAGCCGATCCAGAATCCCTTCCTGCGCTCGTTTCTCTTCTACGTGCCCTACGTCACGCTCGCGGTGATGACGTTCCCCGCCATCATGAACGCCACGCAGTCGCCCATCGCGGGCGCGGCGGCCATGGTCATCGGCATCTTCGCCGCCTGGTGCGGGCTGGGACTTCTCCCCGTCTCGCTCGTCTGCTGCGCGACAGTGCTGATCTTAGAGCATTTTATCGTGTGAGCAAATCTTGTAAAACACCCTCCGCGGATTTCCCGCGGAGGGTGTTTTTATGTATTCACAGCACCTTTTCTTCGCCGACCGAGAAGAAATACAGCACCTTTTCCCTGACCTTTTTGCCCATCACGCGCATAAGGGCCATGGAGTATGCCTCGAGCTGAGGGCGGTAGTGCTCAGCTCGTTCTTCGATCTGTGTTCTTCCGATGCGGTCAGTCTTGAAGTCCACGACCACAAGCTCGCCGTCCTCTTCAAAAAAGCAGTCTACCACGCCCTGCAGCAGCACCGCGTCGTCGGCGTCCAGCGTGGCAAAGTCCCGCACCGGCCGCAGCAGCGAGAAGCGGTACTCGCGCCGCACCGTCTGCGCATTCTTGCGAATGCGCGCGGCAAGATCACTTCGCAAAAATCGGACGATCGCGCGCACATCGACGGCGCTTGCCTGCTCGTCGGTCAGCTTGCGCTGCGCTCTGAGCTTTTCGACCTGCTCACGCACGCTCTGCTCGCTTGCTTCGCAGAAAAAGTCAAGGTCCTGCATCACAAGGTGCAGCGCCGTGCCCCGCTCCGCACCCGTGAGCGTCGTTTCGCCCGCAAGGAATTTTGGTTTATATAGGCTGCGCAGCCGCGGTGGGAGCGCCGTGTTCTCGGAGATCTCCTCGTCCAGCGCGCGGCCCTTGAGCTGCGTGGCCGTCAGCTTGGCGGGAAAGGCCGTCTGCCCCGCGTAGGGGTAGCGGTACGACAGCGCAGCAAAATCCACCGGCAGCTCATCCTTCGGCGGCGCGGCATCGGGCCGCTGCTGCGGCGTCACAAAGCTCAAACCGTCGTGCACACGCACCGTCCACGGCGTTTCGTCAGCATAGAAGCTTCCCTCGCCATTCTGCCCCGCAAGCTCGCGCAGGGACGCCGCTTCGCTGCGCTGCAAAAGCGGCAGCATGATCCAGTCGCCCATGCACTTGCCGCTGTCCACAGCCTCGGGCAGCACAGGACAATCGCTCAGCGCCAGAAGGTCGGCGACGCGGCTTTTCGCGTTTGCCTGCGTGTGCACCATGACGAGCTTTTCCTTCGCGCGCGTCATCGCAACGTACAGCACACGCAGCTCCTCGGCCTTCGCCTCGCGCCGCAGCGTGCGCTCGAGCGCCTGCCGTGCGACCGTCGGGTACTGGATGTGCCTTTGCGTGTCCACGCACACCGGCCCCAGCCCGAGCTGCGGGTGCACAAGCACCGAACTCAAAAAGTCCATATTGCTGAAGCGACGCGCGAGGTCCGAGAGGATCACGACCGGAAATTCAAGGCCCTTCGACTTGTGGATCGACATGATGCGAACGCCCGTAGAGGCGTGCGCGGTCTGCATCGAACCCGCTTCGCCCTCGGCAAGCTGCTCGCGCAGCGTGCGCACAAAGTCGAAAAGGCCTTGCCGCCCCGAGCGCGCGTAGTCCTCGCTGAGCTCCAAAAACACGAGCAGATTTTCCTTGCGCTCCGCCCCGCGGCGCATCGCGCCGAAGATGCCGAGCACATTGCACCGGCGGTAAATTTCACTCAGCAGCTCGCGCACGCTCAGGTGCGCCGCGCTATTGCGCAAAGCGTCCAACGTACTGAGGAATTCTACGCTGTGGATGTCCTCACTCAAAAGCAGCGCATCGTAGAAGTCACCCGTGCGCTGCCGCGCGCGGATCGCCGCGAGCTCATCGGGTGTAAAGCCGAAGAGCGGAGAGCGCAGCACGGCAATGAGCGGCACGTCCTGCCGCGGATTGTCGATGACCTGCAAGAGCGCGAACAGCACTGCGATCTCCATCGAGGCAAAAAAGTCCTCGCCCGCGTCAGCGGCGCAGTGGAGGCCGCGCGCCTCCAGCGCGCGGCGATAGCCCAAAAGGCGCGTGCTCGGCGAGCGCATCAGAATGACGATGTCCTCCTCGCGCACGGGCCGCAGCTCTTTTGTTTTGTCATCCTGTATAGGAAATTCACTTGTCAGCATATCACTGATATAGTCTGCGACAAACGCTGCCTCAGCCTCGCTTGCGCGCACGCGCTGCTCGCCCGTCTGCGTCGGCAGATCGAGCAGATGGAACTCCGCGCCGCACGCGCTCGATTCGACATAATTCGCGCCGAGGCGCAGCATTTCATCCGCGCCGTAGTCGAGCTCACCCATTTCCTCGGAAAGAATATTGCAGAAGATAAAATTCGTCGCGTCCAGCACTTCTTTGCGCGAACGGAAGTTGCGCGAGAGCAGCAGCTTCGCACTGTCGTGCTCCTCTGCGTCCTCAAGCGGCGGCCAGGTGTTATAATGCTGCAAAAAAATACGCGGGTCGGCTAGGCGGAAACGATAGATGCTCTGCTTGACATCGCCAACAGTGAAAAGGTTTTCTCCTTTACAAGAAATTGCGTCAAAAATGCGGTTCTGCACCTCGTTGGTGTCCTGATACTCGTCCACCATGATCTCGCGGTAGCGCGCGCTGACGATGCGCGCAAGCTCTGTCGGCGCGCCGTCCTCTCCGATGAGAAGGCGGATGGCCTCGTGCTCCTGATCGGAGAAGTCAGCAGAATTCCGCCGCCGTTTTTCCTCGTTGTACCGGCGGGAAAAGTCCGCCGTCAGGTCGATGAGCGCGAGCATGGCGGGCGCCATTGTACGAAGATCCTCCACCGCCTCGTCAGACGAGGCGGAAAAAATCTCGGCAAATCCCTTGACGGTCTCCTTGCAGTTGTCCCACAGGCTTTTCATGCGCGCTTTCATCTCGCCGCCGTCGCTGTCCTTCACCGCGGCGAGGCGCGGAAACGCGATGGTCACGCCGCGCGCGGCGTCCCAGCCCTCTGCGGTCTTCCCCTCCAGTGCTTCGAGCTGGTAGGACGCGTCGAGGAACGCCGGCGCGTACTTCTGGTTCAGCGCGTCATTCGCGCACATCTCCTGCGCCGCGCGCTGCAAAAGGTTTTTGCAGTGGCGCGCCTTGCACCGTACCTCATTGAGCAGAATTTTTCCATAGGGCGTGTCCTCGATCCTATCCGGCACGGCGCGCCAAAACGCGCGCTGCGCCTCGAGCCATTTGTCCTCATACGGCTGCGCCTGCAATTTTGCGTGCAGCTCGAGCACTAAGTCCTCAAGCGCGCTGTCGTCGCGCCCCGCGCCGAGCGTGTCGGCCAGCAGTGTGCCTCCGGGCGTCAGACAGTCGTAAAAATCGTCCAGCGTGCGCGCGAGCACGCGCTCGCGCAGCACCTGCGCCTCGTTCTCGTCCAGCACGCGGAAATCGGGCCGCAGCGCGTGGCCGCGCGCGTCCTCGCCGAGCAGATGGCAGTTTTCGCGCAAAAGCGCGGTGCAGAACGCGTCCACCGTCTTGATGTCCGCACGGTAGACGCGCAGCATCTGCTGCCGCAGGTGGTAGTTGCCGGGGTCGCGCTCCATGCGCTCGGTGAGCGCCTTCGCGATCTTGCCGCGCAGCTCGCTCGCCGCGGCGCGCGTGTAGGTAATGATGAGGAAATCGTCGAGATTCGCCCCTTCGCGCTCCACGTAGGAAAAAAGCCTCTCGACGAGCACCTTCGTCTTGCCCGAGCCCGCCGCCGCGGAGACGAGCAGACTGCGCTCGCGGCTGTCCACCGCCGCTTGCTGTTCGTTTGTCAGCTTTTCAGCCATTTTCGCGCGCCCCCTCTCCGTTCACCTCGTCGATGTACTGCCAGAATTCGTCGTTTTTCGTCGCCTTGATGTATTCCATACGGTCACTGCCGCAGCCGTTTTCAAAGTGGCACGCGCTCGCGAACTCGCAGTATGTGCAGGCCGACTGCTGCGGCGTGCGCGCGTAGGGGTCGGCGTCGATGTTGCCCGCGAAGACCTCCTGCGTGATTTCATGTAAAATATGGTCGACGTATTTCGAGAGCTTTCCGAGCTGCTCGGCAGAAGCAAGGCTTCCCGTCACCGCGCCGTCCCTTTTCACCGCGATGGGCAGGTAGCACGGCGATTCGAGCGCGCTGTGCTCCATCGCCTGCAGGACCGCCGGGTCCTCGAGCACCATGCCGCTGCGGCGCAGCTCCTTTTTGAGTGCTTTTTCGATCTTTTCGGGCTCCGTGTCGCGCGCGCAGCGCAGCATCGGCTCGCGCGCGGGCGTATAGAGAACGCCCGCGGGAACGATCTCGTGTCCGCCGAAAAGCATCTGTCCCTCTTCTTTAAGCGTAAAGAGGTAGAGCAGCATTTGGAGCCCCAGCCCGTAGCGCAGCTCGGCGAGGTCGAAGCTCTTCTTGCCCGTCTTGTAGTCCACGACGCGCAAATATAGCTTGCCGTCGTGCAGCCAGCCGTCCACACGGTCGACCTTGCCGACAACGCGCGCCGTGCCGTTTTCCTCGCGGATCGTGATGGCGGGCAGCTGCCCGTCCGCACCAAATTCCAGCTCAAATGCCAGCGGCTCAAAGTCGGAGCTTTGCAGCTCCTCGCTCACCTCGTCCATGATGCGCTCGACCGTCGCACACAGGCGGTTGAACAGATAACGGAAGCGCGCGCTTTTTTCGCACAAGTCCGGCAGCACGCGGTCGATGTATTCCTCGATCGACGCGCGCACGAGCGCGTGCAGCTTGTCCTTCGATAGCGTATGCAGTCCGCCGCACTCCTTCGCCTGCCGCAGCGTATGCTCCATCACATCGTGCACGAACGTGCCGATCTGCGGCGCGTCAAAGCCCGCGCCCGTGCGCTCCCTGGCTTTCAGGCCGTAACGCATGAAATAGGCAAAGTGACATGAGCGCGCCATGTCCATGCGCGAGGCGGACAGTGTCACCGCGCCGCCGTAGAGCGCGTGCACCGCGTCGCGCGACAGATGCCCGCGCGTATAGCGCGAAGCGTCCTTCATCGCGGCAAGCGCACGCTTCGCGTCGCCCTGTCCTTCAAAATACTGCCACAGCGCGCCGCCGATATGCTCGCCCGCATACTCGAGCGCCGTCGACTTTGCTGACAGGCGATATTCCTTGTCATCGCTCTCTGTTTCGACGCTGATCGACGGCAGCAGACGCGCGATGCGCCCGATGACGAACGATGGCCGCTTCTCCGCGCCCTTTCCGTCCGAAACGGGATAGGACACCGTCAGCTTTTCCGTCGGCTGGGCCAGCGCGGCGTAAAGATTCTGAATTTCCAGATGAAACTGCTCCATCCCGTGCGGCGCGAGGAAGATTTGCTGCCTCTCGAGCGCCTCGCGGTCCTCGTCGCGCAGCACGCCGCCGCGGTTCTCCGCCGCAGGCAGCACGCCGTCGTTCGCGCCGAGCAGGAACAGCGCGCGCACCGTGTGGCGGTCGTTTCGCGTCATTTCGCACAGGTTCACCGCGTCGAGCGTCACGGGGATCGTGCCCACGCTGTACTGCGTCAGCACAAGGCGCATCAGACTCGCAAACTCCTCGGCGTCGAGGATCGCGTCGCCCAGGATTTCCACAAACTGGTCGAGCACACCGCAAAGAATGCTCCACAGCTGCGCCGTTTCCTCGGCGCGCTGGGCCTCGCCCGCGGCAAAAAGCTGCTCGGTCTGCGCCTGCAAGGTCTCCGGCAGGTTCACCTCTTCCAAATAGCCGTACAGCGCGCGCACCTTCTGCTCGGCCTCGCCGCTGCCGCCCACGCCTTTTTTTAGGCGCGCAAACGGCCCCTGCACACGCTCGCGCAGTGCGTTGACCGTCTTGAGCCGCGCCCTTGCCTCGTCCGTCCATTCTTCGCCGTAGCCGTCGGGATGCGCCGACCAGGGCGTCTCGCGCGTCCACATCGCGCCGCGGATCTCCCACTTGAGCGCATAATTTTCCAGAATGTCGCATTCCGCCATGCTGAGGCCGGCGAGGCCGGTCTTGAGGCAGCGAAACACATCCTCATACTCAAAGCCTCCGCTCGCGGCGTCGAGCGCGCCGAGCAGCAGCGTCAGCACGGGACTTTTCAAAATATCGCTGCGGTGGGCATAATAGAGCGGGATGCCGTAGCGGGCAAACACGTTTTCGATTGCGCCCGCGTAGGAGTCGAGATCGCGCGCCGTGACGGTGATCTCGCGGTAACGATAGCCCTGCTTGCGCACGAGCTGTAAAACCTGCGACGCGACCCACTCGCATTCACTGTACGCGCTGCCCGCCTCATAGAGCGCGACGGTGTCGGTCGGCTGGGTAAATTCGTCCGCCGCGCCGAAAAAGCAGCGCTCGATATGGTCGAGCGCGCCGCGCACCTCGCCCTGCGGAAGAATTTCCTCCTCGCATGCGACGCCGGCATCGCGCGCGAGCGCGTACAGCCGCTCGCGCACGCGCAGGCTCTCGGAAAAGAGCTCGCGGTCCTGCGTGTCGCCAAGGAGCGTGACGGTCACGCTCTTCGCGCGCCGCAGCAGGATACGCAGAATGCGCAGCTCACGCCCCGTAAAATACGAAAAACCGTCGAGGAAAATGTCTTTATTGTCAATATATCCCGACGCTTCGAGGTTTTCCTCCAGCTTTTCAAGCACATCGCGCGTGTCGTGCCCCGGTGCGTGGAGCTTGCTGAGGTAAATGCCGTAGATGAGCGAAAGGTCGCGCAGCTTGTCGCCGCTCTCGCCTTCGATCTGCGCTACGCTCTCGGATAGCTGCTCGGGCGATACGGCGTAGGCCTGCAATTCCTCCATCACGGCGAGCAGGCTCTCCAAAAATGCCGCGCGCTGCGACGGGCGCTTGTAGACCTTGAGCACCGGCGCAAGCTCCGTGAGCGTACGCTGGAGCGTCAGGAGCTTTCCGCCCGAATCGAGCGTCACGTCCGCGCTGCCGCCGCAGATGCTCAGCACGCGCGAGGCGAGCAGCTTGAACGTCAAGGCCTCGGCATGGCGCGACGCGGTGTCGCCGCAAACACGGCACAGGTCCATCTCCGCCACATGCGAGGCGTGCTCCGGCACGAGCAGGATTTGCTGCGACGAGTCCCCCAGTGCGGCGATCCTTTGCAGCACGCGCTCGGATTTGCCCGTGCGCGCGCGTCCCATCAGTATGTGCAGCAAGCGTCCTTCCCCCTTTTTCTCTCTTAAAGTTATCAATATTTTATCCTAATTTTATCATAGTTTTCTTTTTCGGGCAACGCAGAAAACGCCGTACGCATATTTTCGCCCATCACGGGAAGACTACCGAAGACCAAACCATCTTTTTAAGGAGGGAACTTCATGGTCATCGACAAGATCGCGCTGACGCTTGCTATCATCGGCGCGCTCAACTGGGGCAGCGTGGGCCTTTTCGGCTTTGACTGCGTCGCCTTTCTCTTCGGCGGACAGATCGGCATGCTCAGCCGCGTGATCTACACGCTCGTCGGCCTTGCCGGCATCTGGTGCATCACGATGCTGTTCCGCGAGAAAGAGCCGATGGAAAGCGGCGGCCAGGCGTAAAAAATAAAAGGAGAGGGGCTTGCCCTCTCCTTTTATTTTTGCGTTAAAAATTTTCTTTACCGCTCCCCAGTCGCTTCCGCGCCTTCCAGCTCGCGCATTGAGCGGCGGAACTGGCGATAGAATGTGAAGCTCGTCAGCGCCACCGCGCCGAAGTCCGCCACGGGCTCGGCCAGGAACACCGCGAACGCCTTGTCCACGAAAAAGTGCGGCAGAATATAGATGAGCGGGATGAGCAGGATGATCTTGCGCCACACGGCGAGGAAAAGCGACGTCTTCGCGTTGCCGAGCGCCACAAACGTCTGCTGGCAGGCGATCTGGATGCCGAAAATACCGCTGCACCCCATGTAGATGCGCACGGCCCACGCCGCGTATTCGACCAGCGCGGGGTCATTATTGAAAATCAGAATGAACGCGCGCGGGAAGAGCTCGACCAGAAGCCAGATGGCCATTGAATAAGTAAAGCACGCGCGCAGCAGGCAGAAATAGGCGTCGCGCACGCGCTGGGCGTTCTTTGCGCCGAAGTTGTAGCTCACGATGGGCTGTGCGCCCTGTGTCAAGCCCTGAAGCGGCATGTTCGAAAACTGCATGATGCTCGTCAGCACTGTCATCGTGCCGACGGCCATGTCGCCGCCGTAGCGCAGGAGAGATGAGTTGAAGCAGATGGCGATGAGGCTCTCCGTCGACTGCATCACAAACGGGGAAAGTCCCAGCGCGATACACGGCAACACGATCTTCGCGTCCACGTGCAGGTTCTCGCGCTTTAAGTACCAGCGCGTCTTCTTTCCCGTGAGGAACGTCATCACCCACACGGCCGACACTGCCTGCGAGATCACCGTCGCCAGCGCCGCGCCGCGCACGCCGAGACCGAGCACGAAGATGAACAGCGGGTCGAGAGCCGTATTTAAGAGCGCGCCGATGAGCACCGTCTTCATGCTCACGGTGGCGAAGCCCTGTGCCGTGATGTAGGCGTTCATGCCAAGTGTCAGCTGCACGAAGATCGTGCCGAGGGCGTAGATTCGCATATAGTCGAGCGCGTAACCGATGGTGTTCTCGCTCGCGCCGAACATCAGTAAAAGCGGCTCGGCAAAGGACTCGAACAGCACCGTCAGCACCAGCGCCGTGATCACAAGCATCGTCAGACAGTTTCCCATGATGCGCTCGGATTTTTCGCTCTCGCCTGCGCCCTCGGCGATCGAGGCGCGCGGCGCGCCGCCGATGGCCATGAGCGACGCGAACGCCGAAATAACCATGATGATCGGCAGGCATACGCCAACGCCCGTCAGCGCGAGTTTTCCGACGGTCTCGGCGGGCTGCATGTGGCCGATGAACACGCGGTCGACCAGATTGTAGAGCATGTTGACGATCTGCGAGGTGATCGTCGGCACGGAGAGCGAAAAGAGCAGCTTTTTGACGTCCCCGTGTCTCAGATCTGCGCGCTTATCCAAAATCATCACCTGAATCTTTCGTATTTTTCCGCATAGTTTGTTAGAATATCATGCCGCGGGGCGTTCGTCAAGCAAGCGGGCCGCGAAGCGCTCTACCATGGCATTTCCATAAAGCGCTTTTGGACATTTTTTCACTTTCTCCATTGCTTTTTCCGCGTGGGCTATTGTATAATTTGTTTTACAATCGCACCAGCGGAGCACCCCGCGTTCCGCTTATCAAACAAATAACGGAGGAATCACCATGAACGAAAAGTTTTCCAAACTTGGCTTTTATCCTTCCGACATTCTGCTGCCCAAGAAGGATGTCGATATGAGCAAGTGGGCGGTCGTCGCATGCGACCAGTTCACCTCTGAGCCCGAGTACTGGGAGCGCGTGGAGAAGGCCGTCGGCGACGCGCCTTCCACCCTGCGCCTCATCCTGCCCGAGGCCAACCTGAAGGCCCCCAACGTCGACGAGTTCATCGCCGACATCAACGCCTCGATGAGCAAGTACCTCGAAGAGGGCATCTTCGAGACGCTCAAGGATTCCCTCATCTACATCGAGCGCGGCCAGAGCGACGGTAAGATCCGTCACGGCCTCATTGGTATGGTCGACCTCGACCAGTACGACTTCACCCCCGGCTCCGGCGCGCTGATCCGCGCGACTGAGGGCACCGTGCTCGACCGTATCCCCCCGCGCGCCCGCGTGCGCCGCAACGCCCCCATCGAGCTGCCCCACGTCATGCTGCTCATTGACGACCCCGAGAAGACCGTCATCGAGCCCCTGACCGCCGCGGCCGACAAGATGGAGAGCGTCTATGACTTCGACCTGATGGAAAACGGCGGCCATATCAAGGGCTACAAGCTCTCCGCTGCGCAGATCGACGCAGTCGCCGACGCGCTGACCGGCCTCACGACCGACGAGGCAATGAAGAGCAAGTACGGCGTCTCCGGCGTCGCGCCCCTGCTGTTCGCCGTCGGCGACGGCAACCACTCCCTCGCCACCGCCAAGGCCTGCTATGAAGAGCAGAAGAAGGGCAAGACTCCCGAGGAATACCTCGCGCTGCCCTCCCGCTACGCACTTGTCGAGGTCGTGAACAACCACGACGATGCGCTCCAGTTCGAGCCCATCCACCGCGTGCTCTTCGGCGTCGACCATGAGAAGTTCATGGAAGAGTTCAAGAAGTTCTACCCCAACGCCCACGAGGGCAAGGGCGAGGGCCACGTCATCGAGGTCTGCTGGAACGGCCACGACGATTTCCTCACCGTCCCCGACCCGAAGGTCCAGCTGGCTGTCGGCACGCTGCAGGCCTTCATTGACGAGTACCTCAAGCAGTTCGGCGGTGAGGTCGACTACATCCACGGCGATGAGGTCACCCGCGAGCTCGGCTCCAAGGAGGGCAACATGGGCTTCCTGCTTCCCGCGATGGGCAAGGAGCAGCTCTTCAAGACCGTCATGGCCGACGGCGTTCTGCCGCGCAAGACCTTCTCCATGGGTCACGCGCAGGACAAGCGCTACTACGTCGAGGCACGCAAGATCCGCTAACCTAATGTAACCATTGCAGAAAAGCGCCGCCTTGCGGCGCTTTTCTCATCAGGAGGATTCTCTATGGATTTGAAAACAGCCAGGATCTGGCAGGACGTATTGCTCTGGGGCGGCGCAGTGGTCTCCCTCGTCGGCGCATGGGGCTTTCAAAACACCGTCACCGCGCTCGTCGGTCTCATGATGATGGGCGCTTCGCTCATCGTCTGGTGGCGCTTTTACCGCTGCCCCAAGTGCGGCGAGCACCTCGGCCGCGGCAATCCCAAGCGCTGCCCGAAATGCGGCGCGTGGATCGCCGACGAGCCGGAGCCCGAGGAGAAGAAAAAGATCCAACACAAGAAAAAGAAGCACTGAGAAAAAAGGAGGCCGCGATGAACGACAAAAAGCCCCTGATGGACTATCGCAGGGCCCAAAAGCTCCAAACACCGCTGCTTCTTACCGGCGCGCTGCTCAGCGGCGTCGGCACAAGCGTCAGCGTACCGCTTGTTATTCTCGGTATCGCGATCATGCTCTTTGCCATCGTGATCGGGGTTCTTTACTACCGCTGTCCGCACTGCGGCAGACCGCTCGGACGCATAGGTGAAGGCGGTGCCTACTGCCCCCACTGCGGCAAGGCGCTGAATGCGCCGGTCGAGGAGCCCGTGCGCAGCATAACTGTCCCCGCCTATGCTAAGCTCAACCTGACGCTTGACATTCTTGGCAAGCGCGATGACGGCTACCACGAGATGCAGATGGTCATGCAGACCGTTTCGCTCCACGACGATGTGACCGTCACGCTCACAGACGGCAAAGGCATCACCTGCCGCGTCGACGGCGCGGCGCTTCCCTGCGATGAGCGCAACCTCGCTGTCAAGGCGGCGAGAGCCTTCTGCGAGGCGATGGACTACGGCGGCAGCATCGACATCGCGCTTATAAAGCGCATTCCGTCCGAGGCCGGCATGGCCGGCGGCAGCACAGATGCCGCGGCGGTGCTGCGCGCGCTGCGCGAGCTCGTCTCCCCCACCCTCACGGACGAGCGGCTCGAGCAGATCAGCGCAAGCGTCGGCAGTGATGTTCCCTTCTGCATCCGCGGCGGCACGCAGCTGGCCGAGGGCCGCGGCGAAAAGCTGACCGTCCTCAAGCCCGCACCGCGCTTCTTCGTCGCCGCCTGCAAGCCGGACTTCCCGATCTCCACACCCGCGCTCTTCGCGCGCGTAGACGGCGTGACGATCACCGACCGTCCTGATACGGACGCGATGCTCGCCGCCATTGAGCACGGCGACGCGGACACGCTGTGTGCAAACGTGCGCAACGTCTTTGAGCAGGCGCTCGACGGCGAGCAGCGTGAGCGCATTGAGACCATCAAGTGCGATCTTCTCGCCTACGGCGCGAAGACGTCGGCGATGACCGGCTCGGGCAGCGTGGTGTTCGGCCTCTTCTCTGACAAAGCGGCTTGCCGCAGAGCGTGCGAGGCACTGCAAGGCGAGTGCGTCAAAACTTTCTGCGCCGAATTTGTTTGAAAACTCAGAAAACCGTCCATACTCGAAGCAAATTCTTTGAGATGGGCGGTTTTTCGATGAAATGGACGAAATGGGAGCTTTCCCTTGCCGTTGGCCTCGCGGTCATGCTGCTTTTCTGCGCCGCGCGCGGCACTAATACCCTCCAGTGGTGGAGCGCAGTGTTCTCCCCGCTGTGCGACGGCATTTTAACGCAGAGCGCCGCCACTGGCGGCATCGTGGTCAAATCGAAGCTCGCAGAGCTTTTAGCGTTACTGATGGGCGGAAAATAAAGCGTGCACAATGTGCACGCTTTATTTTTGACATAGCATTGCAATGCTCCTGTTTACACTGCAACTTTTCTGCAACCAAAAGGGCATTTTCGCGCCGTTCGGTGCCATCTTGCAAAAAGTTTTCTTTGGAAAAGATAAGAAAAAAGCATCAAAACCATACGGTTTTGATGCTTTTTGGTGGAGATAAGCGGGATCGAACCGCTGACCTCTTGACTGCCAGTCAAGCGCTCTCCCGGTTAGTGCGGTTACATACCCCCTAAACCGGGTCAAATAAGTGCTTCAATACGCGGGATATGAAGATTACTTCAAGACGCCTTATTTTTCTTTTCGCGCCATTTTAAAAGTGCTTCTTTTTGTCGGTCTTTTAATTGATCAATATTAATTTCTCCTTTCCGAATCCATTGATCGACCATAACAAATTGAGTTTCTTCATTATATCTTTTTATTAACGATGACTGTCCATCTTGTGTGCCATTTTTAGAACGAGCTTCCTCAAGTGCGAATATTTTAAGAACAACATCCTTAGCAAAAAGAATATGCTTTTTTACAGTAAGACTGACTACATCATAATGTAGGTTGCAGTACTTTGAAACTACAGTATTACCATCTTTCTGTTTCAAAGTAAAATCCGTTATCATATCTTCCGGGATAAAAATCAAATCTATTTTAGAAATTGTGTCACCCAATAGACTATTAATGACAATCACAGGGTCTATGTCCTTCTTATCCATGCTTTCAACACGCCATAAGGACAATGTATTTCCTTGTGTTTTCATGTCATTTGCAATGGTATCTGCTTTGTAATTTTCAATTACATTTTCTGCACCGTGTTCCAGTAGCGCCCATTTTGCACGTGCAATCTTTCGGACATAATATGCCATTTGTTTTCCTCGCTTTACGCACCTGTATCTTTCCGTTTTAACTGGGAAACTACATCATCTCTATACTCAGATAACCATGGTTCTTCCAGCTGAAGTCCCGTGAGAATGTCAATTGCATCTACGGCATTCCACTTTTCAAAACACGAAATTAGCAAATCTTGTATAATCAAAGAATGATTAACTGCACAGGCGATAGCTACACTTATGCCAAATGGTTCGATCTCGTCATAACTATAATTTGAAAGGATATGAAGAACTCCCTCTAAAATATGATCGTCAGATAAATTGTGGTTAACAATGCTTGATAGTAGCGCAAGTGGCGATTCAATAGAGGAACTTGATTTTACCAAAGATTCAAAATATTCATCTGCTTCTGTCCAAATTCCAGACTCAAAATAGCAACTCTCGATAATTGAAATTAACCGTTTTTCTTTAGCAATTTTCAGTTCATCAGTACTTTCCTTTGCAATTGCCGTCCCACTATTGGGGAAAATAGTGTGTAATTCGTATAGGCTAATCAATTTCTCGTTTGAAGAGTCATTGTTACCATTTGCGAATATTGAAAGTTGAGATACTTTATCTCGTATGCCTCGGAGCTCAGAGAAAAAGAGTTCTTGTTGTTTTGCTTCTAAAACATCTCCACCCAATGTGGAATTTGTAATATCTGGAATAGAAGTTTTGATGGAAAATCGAATAGATTGCTTCATTATCTTTCTCCTTTCCCCTAAATATAGTTATGTTTTTGAAATAGATAACTTATCCTCAAGCTGTTTAAGAATCCCAAGATATACATCTTGAGCATTTGTTACAAAAGCATCTGAATTATCGATGGTAAACCTCTCTACAGAGTTTTCTGCAAGTGTATTAATATCGGCAGCAATATGGAGGCCTTTAATGGTTTGCTGCTCCTTTGTTATTAAATTACCTGTTTGCAAAAGTCCTGATTCCAAAGAAAAAATAGCATTGCATTTTTCTCCATGATCTGTTCCAACATTAATAGAGATTCTTCTATTAAACCGATGATTCCATTCAGTACACTCATCTTCTTGACCATTCATAGAAATGCCTAAATTGTATTTTTGATAAAACGAGTTAAACGCCTTTTCTGTTGGCTCAGGAATCAACGCATCAACATAATAAGCCAGTCTATTTCCCTTTAACTCTGATCCAAGCGTAGAAAGCATAAGCCTCATAATTTTAGAAGCCAAATCAAGTTTATCCTTAAGATATGCATCTGGCTTGTCGGAAACTCCCTGAGTAAGTTCTACATCTAAACGTTCAGACAAGATGCGAATTACAGTATCGCCCGTTGGGGAAACAAACTGCATACGATTATCGGACGCACCGAGTTGAACTGAAAGAAACGGCATATTGACGACCTGTTGAGGAACTTGAAAAATACTTGGTAAATAATTATATCCTGCTTTTTGTAGAGCCTGTGTCCAGGCAATAGTGTTAGCAGTCGTAGGAGTAAATTGACTAAAATCACCAAAAATAGAAAGGCGAAATGTTAAAATATGCATATTGCCCCTCCTCAAAATAAAATATGGTATTGTCATTATAACACGCCTCGCATTCTTTTCAACTTTTTTCTTTTCAATTTTACCCCTATAGTAAAAATATATTTCTAATAAACAGCTTGAAATAATGAAAAGTTGTACGAACAAATGCAACTAAAGACAGATGAAAATTGCTCGATGGAGACTATGGAGCGATTTACATATATCATTCTACTCGATGGCAAAGGAAAAATGATTGTAACTACCAGTCTGTAGACTGGCTTTTTTTCGTGCCACAAAAAGGAGGTTTGCAAATGGCAGAGGATAAGAAAAACATTCCCGAGACAGCCCCGCCCGCCGAGGCTCCCGCTCCTGCGGTAGAAAATGCCGTCGTGCCGGAGCAGCCCATTTCCGAGTCTACGCTGGCCGACGCTGAGACGGTCATGCTGGAACACGAGGGGCAGGCGGTGCTCTTTGAAATGGGCGAGGCCGTGCCTGATCCCGCCGACGCTGTTACCCACGCAGAGGTGGATGAGCCTGCCACTCCCGAAGTCCCCCAAACCAAAAAGGAGCAGGCGCAGCCGCCCACTCCCGGCAAGGACGCACCTGCCCCGGCACATTCCGGCAAGGTGGTGGATTTTGCCGCTGCCCGTGAGGAGGCAGCCAAGGAGGAGAAAAAGGCGATCAAGCAGAAGCCGCCCAAGGAAAAGGGCAAGGCCACCAAACCCGGCAAAGGACGCCCGTCCAAGGCGGAAAAAGCGGCCCCGGAGCAGGGCAAGCCGCCCAAAGCTGGCAAGACCCATGCGGCCCCCGAGGAAAAGGCAGCACCTCCGGCCCCGGAAGTGCCGCCTACGCCCCGTGACGCTACCCGCGCCGAAAAAGAGGAAATCGTCTATCTTGACCTTTCCGACCTGCACCCGTTCAAGGATCATCCTTTCGGTGTCCGTGACGATGCGGAAATGAAATCTCTGGTGGAGAGCGTCCGCAACGGCGGCGTCAACCAGCCTGCGCTGGTGCGTCCCCGTGAGGGCGGCGGTTATGAGATCATCGCGGGCCACCGCCGCCAGATGGCCAGCCAGCTTGCCGGGTATCGTAATATGCCCTGTATCGTCCGCAATATGACGGATGACGAGGCTATTCTCGCTATGACGGATGACAACCTCCGTCAGCGTGAAACGATTTTGCCCAGCGAAAAGGCTATGTCCCTGAAAATGCAGTATGAGGCCATCAAGCATCAGGGGGCGCGCGGCGACAGCGCCGAGGCCGGAAAGCTCTCGCTTGAAAGCGTGGGCCAGCGCAACGGCATGAGCGTGAAAACCGTACAGCGGTATATCTGGCTCAATGATCTTGTGCCGGAATTGAAGCAGACGATGGATGACGGAAAACTGTCTTTCACCCCGGCTGTGGAAATTTCCCGTGTGCGGCCCAAGCACCAGAAGTATATCGCCGTGTCCATTGAGGGCCAGCAGGCTTCGCCCTCCAAGGGTCAGGCAAAACGGCTCCGCGAGCTGGACAAGGAAAACAAGCTCTCCCCGGATGTGATCGACGGTATTTTGTGTGAAGAAAAGAAAAAGGAGGATCGTGACGTGATCATTACTGGCGCTGAACTGGAAAAGTTTTTTGGCAAGGAGGCCACGCCCCGGCAGATGAAAGACCAGATCATGACGCTGCTGGAGGACTGGAAAGAGCGGCAGCCGCCCGAGTTTACCAAGCCCGACAAGAAAATGGATATGGAAAAGTAACGACCTCTGGCCACCATGACCAGAGGCTTTTTGCTGCCCCGATAGGATATGGCTCTTGTGGTTATATCCCCCGTCGCCGCCCGTAATCGAGCACAGGCGGGAGTGGGCTGTCAAGGGGGCTTCGCCCCGCCGTGTGCGGCGGCTTTGCCCTTGACCGCCTGCCCCGGCTGTGCTTTTTCTCCGGCAAGCGGCGGGGGTATATCCTCCAGAGCTGCCCCCTTTTCCAAGATTGGAAAAGGGCGGGGGAAAAAGGTTGACCCACTACATTATATAAAAACGGAGGTTTTCAAAATGAAACGACCCCTTGCGTATATCACTGCCGCGTGGAGCGGCGATCCCTGCGAGGCGACGGAGCAGGCCGCCAAGTATTGCCGCGCCGTCTATGAGGCGGGCTTTTCGCCCATCTGCCCCATGCTCTATCAGCCGCTTTTCATCAATGATGCCGTTCCCGAGGAGCATAAGAGCGGCATCGACATGGGGCGTGACCTGCTCCGCCGCTCTCATGTGCTGGTTGTGTGCGGCAGTATCTCCACAGAAATCATGAAAAACGATGTGGCCGTTGCCCAGCGGCTGGGGATCACGGCGACCACGTTAGACGGCATCCTGACCGTAAAGCGTCAGGGCCGCCGCTGATATGTCATCCCTGTTTGAAGCCTACATTACCAACCTCGGCAAATACAACGAGGGGCGGCTTGTAGGCGAAACGCTGAAATTCCCGGCCACCACGGAGGAGGTGCAGGCCCTTTTGAAGCGCATCGGCGTGGATGGGGTACGGTACGAGGAAATCTTCATTACCTCATTCGACGGTGATGTGCTGGGCCTGTATGACCATTTGGGCGAGTATGAAAGCATTGACGAGCTGAACCATCTGGCCCATGTGCTGTCTGACCTCGACCAGAGCGATATTGAAAAGTTTGAGGCCGTCATTGACAGCGGCGAATACACGGGCAGCGTCCATGACCTGATCAACCTCGCGCAAAATCTGGATTGCTATGACTTCTACCCCGGTATCGACAGTGAGGAGGCGCTGGGCCGGGCCTATATCGAGGAAATGGAAATGCTGGATGTACCGGACAATGTGCTGCCCTACTTCGACTTTGAAGCCTACGGGCGGGACGCACGGATCAACGACGGCGGCCATTTTGCCCCCGGCGGCTATGTGTTCAATAACGGCGGCAGCTTTGTGGAGCGGTATCACGGAATGGAGAATATTCCCCCGGAGCACCGCATCTTTGCCTATCCCAAGCTGAATATCCGGGAGCAGATGGCGGCGTATCAGGAGGTCATAGACCGTTCGGCGCTGAACGAGGAAAAGCTGCGGCTTCCTACCAGCCGCGAGGACAGATAGGCCGCTTCTGGTCACGGTGGCCAGAGGGCAAAGGAGGTGTAAGCTATCGTCGGAGATGAAGTGTCCCGGCAGACCATCGCCGTCAGCGTCAAGGCGTCCAAGCTGACCGCCCGTGCGCTGGCCTATGTGGTGGCCGCCGTAGGTCGGAAAATCGCCAAGGAGCACCGCAAGGCGCAGACGCCCCACGGCAAGCAGAGTGTGCGAAAGCTCATGGGCCACGGCGGGGACACCAACGCTATTGAGGTGGACACGCCCAAGCTGTTTGACAAGGTGGCCCGGAAATGGGGCGTGGACTACGCCATCCGCCGTGTAGGGGATGAAAAATATCTGCTTTTGTTCAAGGCACGGCAGGCCGACGCCATCACAGGCTGCTTTGCCGAGTATTCCCGGTTGGAGCTGAAACGGGCCAAGTCCCGGCAGACACCGATCCGGGAGCAACTCCGGCAGGCAGAGGAACAGGTGAAAAAGCAGCCCCAGCGGGAATTGACAAAGGAGGCGGCGCATGGCGACAGATAAAATCAGGAAGTATGTTCTTCCGAATATCCCGTACCTATTCATCGGCTGGTTTTGCCTGAAAATCGGCACGGCGTACCGTCTGGCCGCTGGTACGGGCTTCGGGGAAAAGCTGCTGGGGCTGGGCCAGACCATCGGCGCGGCCTTTGCCAGCTTTGCCCCCGGCCTTGCCCCGCTGGATTGGCTTGTCGGCATTGTGGGCGCAGCCAGTTTCCGGCTGCTGATCTACTACAAGGCGAAAAAAGCAAAGAAATTTCGCCGCGATGCCGAGTACGGCACAGCCCGCTGGGGCAACGAAAAAGACATCAAGCCCTTTGTCGATCCCAAGTTTGAAAACAATATGCTGCTGACCGCCACAGAACGGCTCACCATGAATACCCGCCCCCAAAATCCCGCTAACGCCCGCAACCTCAATTTCTGTGGGATCGGCTCGTCCGGCTCGGGCAAGACCCGCTTTTGGCTCACGCCCCAGCTTTTGCAGGCACATTCTTCCTATGTGGTGGTAGACCCCAAGGGCGGTGTGCTGGGGCAGGTCGGGGCCTTTCTCCAGCGCCGAGGCTATCAGATCAAGGTGTTCAACAGCATAGATTTTTCCAAGTCCATGCACTACAACCCTTTATCATATATCCGCAACGAGGCCGACATCCTGAAATTCGTGAACGCCCTGATCACCAACACCAAGGGCGAGGGCAAGGAGGGCGATCCGTTCTGGACGAAAGCGGAAACGCTTCTGTACTGCGCCCTGATTGCCTACATCATTTTTGAGGGGCCTGCCGAGGATCGGAATATGAATACGCTGGTGGACATGATCTCCGGCATGGAGGTCAAGGAGGATGACGAAAACTATAAAAACGCCGTGGATTATATGTTTGACGGCCTTGCCAAACGCAAGCCAGATTGCTTCGCCGTGAAGCAATACCGTAAATTCAAGCTAAGCAGCGGCAAGACGGCAAAAAGCATTTTAATTTCCTGCGGCGCACGTCTGGCTCCCTTTGACATTCCCCAGCTTCGGGAGATCATGTCCTATGATGAGCTGGAGCTTGACCGCATGGGAGATCGCCGGACGGCTACTTTTTTCTGCATCAGCGACACGGACAGCACCTACAATTTCCTTGTGGCGCTGGCCTTTTCGCAGATGTTCAATCTACTGTGCGAACGGGCGGACAATGTTCACGGCGGCAGGCTGCCCCATCATGTGCGGGTACTGTGGGACGAGGCGGCCAATACGGGACAGGTGCCCCAGCTTGAAAAGCTGGTGGCCGTCATCCGCTCCCGTGAGATCAGCCTGTGCCTGCTGTATCAGCAGTTGGCCCAATGCAAGGCCATCTACGATAAGAACGCGGAAACCATCCTCGGCAACATGGATAGTGTGCTGTTCCTCGGTGGACGCGAAAGCTCCACCATCAAGGAAATATCCGAGAACTGGCTGGGTAAGGCCACCATCTCCATGCAGACCGAGGGACGCTCCCGTGGACAGTCCGAAAGTTACAGCCAGAACACCCAGCGGCTCGGACGGGAGCTGATGACCCCAAGCGAGCTTGCCACCATGCCCGGAGATCGGTGCATTTTGCAGCTCCGGGGGCTGCCGCCGTTCTATTCCAGAAAGTACGATTTGAAACAGCACCCCAATTATCGCTTTACGGCGGAGGCCGATAAAGTGA
>ERZ773276.790-NODE-790-length-30627-cov-10.750850_pt1 | contig 30627 bp, 35 predicted proteins | sample MGYA00511386_ERZ773276 | MGnify/ENA primary metagenome ERZ773276 (study PRJEB29015, sample SAMEA2737778) | human gut metagenome | biome: human gut; feature: human-associated habitat; material: faeces | place: China | collected 2012 ...
CCCGAAGCAACAGTCCCTTTGCCCAGTCTGGTGTTCTCGCCATCTGCTGACAGATTTCCTCCAGCTTTGTATCTTTCGGGCATTCGATGATCATTTCATCGTGAATATGACCGACAATGAAGTATTGTGATAGCGTTTGTATGGAATAAAAGAGCAGATCTCGTGCGGTTGCCTGAACAATATTTTCGACCAGCTTGCCGGAGTAAGTTTCCAGCCGCTCCCACTTGCGGTTTGTGCCAATGCCCTCATAGGTGATAGAATCACCGCCGAAGCGGTTCGGCTCGATGCGTGGCTTGACATATGCCAACCGTCTGCCGGACAGCAGGCGGATAAACAGAAAACCGGATTCATAAGAGAAGTGAATGCCGTGGGTCTCTGTTTCGGTTTTATCCCGCACAGCTTTGATGGCAGCATTTTCCACATCCCACCACAACTGCACAATGTGTGGCGAGGCAGTTCGCCAGTCGGTGACCAGCTGCTTCAACTCTGCGTCAGACATCTCTGCACCGCCCATGGCTTTCATTGCTCCGACCGAGCCGCCGTAGCCACACGCCAATTCTGCGACCTTGCCTTTCTGCCGAAGATGCCCGTTGATGCCATGCTTGACTACTGGCACGCCGAAAATCTTAGAAGCCGAGGCACAGTAGATGTCTTTGCCCTCTGCAAATGCCTGCATCCGCCACGTTTCGCCGGCAAGCCATGCAATGACTCTTGCTTCAATCGCCGAGAAATCCGCCACGAGGAACTGGTAGCCGGGCTTTGGTACGAACGCCGTCCGAATCAGCTGTGACAGCGTGTCCGGAACGTCTTCATACAGCAGTTCCACGGCTTCCAGGTTGCCGGACTTCACGAGTTCCCGAGCCGCTTCCAGGTCGGGGAGATGGTTCTGTGGTAGGTTTTGCAGCTGAATGATACGACCAGCCTCTCGACCTGTTCGATTTGCACCATAGAACTGAAACATGCCTCTTGCACGACCATCCGAGCAGACGGCGTTTTGCATGGCTTGATACTTTTTGACCGAGGCTTTCGACAGCTGCAACCGCAGTTCCAGCACCGATCGCACGGGTTCTCTTGCCGTTTTAATCAGTTCCTGCACCTGTGTCTTTCCGAGAGAATCGGATGGGTAGCCCTGCGTTTCGAGCCAGCCGAGCAGCTGGTAAACCGAGTTGGGGTTGTCCAAGTGGGTCAGGGCTTTCATCCGCTGCAACAGCTTGTCTTTCGTCAGAGCATCCATGCGGATTGCCTGTTGCACCAGCTGCAAATCCACCTGAATCCCCCGGTCGTTGACGGTCTGGTCAAGGGCGTATTCTTGCCAGACAAATTCCGGCACGGGGAAGCGTGACAGTCGCCGTTCAATGGCTTGTTCGGTTTCCACATCCCGTTGGTTGTATGCCCGAAAGACGTTCCATTTCTCCGGAGAATCGGCAGGTGTATGAAATTGTGGAACGCCGTTCACCGTGTCATATGGTACGCAGAAATAGCGAATCAGGGCTTTCCCCTCGGACATTTTTTGTTGCTGTAACTGTAGCACTGCCCCCACGCCGGCAAGGCTCAGCGGCAAGCCCAGATAGGCAGCTGCCACCATCGTGCATCGCCATGCGTTCGGGCTGAGGTAGTTGCCGCAGGCATCCTCCGGTGAGCCGTAGGAGACGAAACGTTCCGGATAGTTTCGCCGCAGCCAGACCGACAGGCAGACCCGTTCAAAACTGGCGTTGAAGGCGTGCTTCTGAATGCGGTCATCCGTCAGAGCGTTGAGGATTTCTTCCGGCAGTCGCTCGCCGCTGGCAAGGTCAACCACCTGCACCGGGGCATCGTCTACGGAGTACGCAAAAAGCAGAATATCAAAATATGGAGAATCTGCATAACGATACACACCTGATTTGGCAATGTCGATGTCGCTTTTGGTTTCTAAATCCATCATCAATTTTTTCATGTTACACCTATTTTTTCCCACCCAAACCCAGCCCATGACAAGGGTGGGTTAGTCTAAGAAATCGTCGTCCGCAGCGGTTGCGAAGTCGTCCTCTGCACGGCTGTGACCGCCCAGCGGTTCGCCATCCCGAATCTTCTGGACGTTCTGCAAACCGCAGGCAATGCCCCGAGAGGTCTTTGTAGCGAACGCATAGAACGTGATGCTGGCTCTGCCATAGACACCGCTGTAAATCTCGCTGTGGTCTAAAATCTGCTGGCAGGCAGCGTCCACGATGCCCGGGGCAGTGATGGAATTGGCATTGACGAAATAGCTGTTGACATATGCTTCATCGTCCGGTCGTTCCAAGTCGCCATCCCGAAGCGGGGTCTTGAGGGAAGTCAGCGGCGGAACAGATTTGCTGTTGCCTTTCAACTTGCCCTGCCCCTCCTCGTAGGCAGCCTGAATGGCGGCACGAATCTTTTCGATGGTTTTCGTGTCCGACTTCGGAATGATGAGGGAAACGCTGTACTTCGGCTTGCTGTTTTCATCCATCGCCTTTGCTTCCCAGAGGTTGGCGTAGCTGAACCGGCACACGCCCGTTACGACCTTTGCAGGGTTATGATACTTTGTCATGTGAAAAACTCCTTTACTCGTTAAAATCTTCTTGTGCATTGCTCCATGCTGGACGCTTGTCCGAGTATGGAACGAGGGTTGGTTTGCCCTGTGGCTTTTCGGTCAGGCTGCCCAGCAGGGCTTCAAATTGCGTTCTGCCCAGTAGCTGTTCCATAGCGGTCACGCCCAGCAATTCCGGCTCTTTGTAGGGGTTCTTCCCGTAGGCTTGCACGGCTTCTGCGACCGCTGCCGGATTGGTGTACTTGCGGTTCGATTTCCCTGCAACGACCTTATAGCCATGCCATTGCTTGCCGGAGAGAGCCTGCCGCAGGGCATATTCCTTGACATCCGCCACCCAAGCGGTCAGCTGGTCAGCCGTTGCTAAAATCGTTTCGATTTCGGTATCGGTCAGCTTGTCCGGCATTGCAAAATCATACTTCGCCAATTGCAGATTGTACTCCGCCCGTTTCCGGCAGGTTGCTTTCACTTTGCAGAACCGACAATGTTCACCAGCACAAAAATCACCCTCGCCTTTGGCGGCAAGTTCGGCTTTAGGTTTCAGTTCGGTTTCCGCCCAGTGCAGCAACTCCGGCAGCGACAGAGTGCATTCGCTGAGGTTTTGGATTCTCGGCTGAAAAATCACCATCCGGATTTCTGCGATGTCATAGAGGGCATCGAATAGTTCCAACGCCCCAAGAGCGTACAGCATCATCTGCGAGTTGTGGTCGGCAGATACCGCCACACCCTTGCCGTACTTGAAATCGATAACCGTTAAAACATTCTCTGCAACAATCACACAATCTCCCGTGCCAAAACCATCGGGAACGTAGCGGCTGAAATCCAAACGCTGTTCCACTAAGACCATGGGTTCTTGCAGGGTTGATAGCAGTTCAGCGATGTACTGGGCGTAGCTGTCCGTGCAGTCTTCCATTTCGGTGTCGTAGAAGTCTAAGTTCTCCGCTGGGTTGGGAGCCGGATTTCCGAGCAGTTTTTGCACCTTATATTCTGCCAACTCGTGAGCACACGTGCCTTCCCGGGCGTAGTCCGTCACGGTATCCGGCAGGGCAGCACAGAGCTGTGCAGACGGCGGACACGCCAGCCATCGGGAACTGGAGGAAGCCGACAAGACTGCATGCGAGCGGTTTGTGTGATTAGCCAATTTTGTTTGCTTCCTCCAACAGGGCAGGGTACTCGCTGGGAGCGATGGCGGAGAGTTTTGCTGCTCCGTGCCGCTGTAACAACGCCCGTACCGCATCCGTAAAGCCCGAGCGGGACTTGTCCGCCAACACTGCCCGCACCGCATCCATCGACACGGCAGGCGGTTCTTTTGCAGGCGGTACGGGTGTTGGCTCTTCCGGCGGATAGACCGGCTCGAACGTCTGCACTTCCTGTTCCGTCAGGGTTTCCGACAGGGATTCCAGTGTGTCAGCCAGCTGCCGGAGAACCGGAACTAAGTCCAGAATGGTTTTTGATTCTTTCTGCATGGGTTACGCTCCTTTCTGGTTCTTTGTCGGGACGGGGGTCTGTTTGGATGGATTCAGCAGTAAGCCGATGTGATCCGCACAGTGCAACTTTCCGTCCAGCCCCAAGTATAGCGGCACGCCGCTGATGCTGCAATTTACGCAGCAGGGGTGGGGTTCGTGCTGATTCATATGCATGCCTCCAAAAATAAAAAAAGTGGATGGTACGGTATTGCACCGCACAGCGAAGCTGCTGGTCACTCTGACCCATCCCATGCAGCGGTGATTCGCTCACCGCAAAGCGTGTTAGTATAAAGCCAGCTTTACACTTCAAAGTGGATTTTAGCGGCATCTACAAGTGCGAGATATTCTCTTGCAAATTTGTTGTCTCCATGTGTTTCTTTTACCTTGTTCTCAAATTCTTCCAATGTACCACCAAAACATCCACAAGATACAGCAATATCCCCGTTTTTTGTTCTAAACATTGTTGTGCTGCGATTGCGAGAACCAAATCCTTTTAAGCAGATATAGTCAGCATCGCCAGACACCTGAGCATCGCCAGACACCTGAGCATCGCCAAATACCCAAGCATCGCCAAATACCCAAGCATCGTCAGACACCCAAGCATTACCATACACCCGAGCATCGTCATATACCCGAGCATCGTCAGACACCTGAGCATCGTCATATACCCAAGCATTACCATACACCCGAGCATCGTCATATACCCGAGCATCGTCATACACCCGAGCATTGCCAGACACCTGAGCATCGCCATATACCCAAGCATTGCCAAATACCCGAGCATCGTCATACACCCGAGCATTGCCAGACACCCAAGCATTGCCAAATACCCAAGCAGTGTCAACCTGTGACAGGTTTTCTTCTTTTTCTACGTATCCGCCAAGTTTTCCAGCCTTAACAGCTCCGAAGTTAATCAAAGATTTTATCCGGTACAGCTTTACTCCGTTCACATCAATGCTTTCGGTCGTCAATTCAAATTTTTTCATTTTCAAATGTTCCATTCAAAAATATTTTTTTACCCTTACGGGCAGTGGGTCGGGGTACGCTCCCGACGGGCGTTGTTAGTATCAGGCAAAGAATGAGGTATTGCCAATGACTGCGATGCTGCCACATCGCCCCCGTGTTGCCGATAGGTTAAGACAATTTTTATTTTCTCTTATTCGACCGTATAGTTTGTTAGCACATCTTTTGTTTTTTTGGTTAGTAGATATATACATCCAGAATTTCTGCTGAATGATAGATAATTTCTTCAAAATTATCCGAATCCGCATTTTCCCATTCCGTTTCCAATCCAGCACGCTTACATAGTTCTCTGCATGCAATCTCGTCCCAATAGTCGTACTCGTTGATTTCTGCAGCCAGCATTTTATTTGTCCATTCATCAAACATTTTATTTCCTTCTACTCACCGTAATATCCAACATTTTCGAGTTCGCTTTCACGAACAATCTTAAGCTCACCGTCATCAAGTTCCACTACCCAAAATATTTCATCAATGACATAAGTAAGGCTAAGTCTACCGATCAATATCACATTACCATATCTTTCGGTAGTAGCATAATCGCCATTTTCAGGTTCATCTGCTCTGCTATAAAAACTACTCATGTATTACCTCTTTCTCCCCGTATCGCCGATAGGTCAGCGGATTGGTTATTGGCTTTTCTCGTCCTTTGCAAATTCCTTCTTTGTTGTGAAGAAACAGCCGTTCGGCATCTGACAGATTCCTTTTGGACACGCAGTATTTTTCTGTGGGTCGCACAGGTATAGGGGCTTTTTTGTTTCCTCGCTCAGGCAGAATCCAGAACAGCGGATGCCTTCATCTGTTATCTGCATCGTTTTCTTTCCTGTATGCTCGCAAACAATGCCGCCTTGCTGCGTGATAACAGCATTTGATGTCCGGATAACCCTTGTATGTTTGGAACGGTTTGCATATTTACAGGTTTCGCAGTCGTTCATTCTGTCTGCCCCCATTCAAAAATTTCTCCCGTGGGCTTTCGGTTGTTCCACATTAACTTTCCATTGTGTATCAAAAACCAGATGTGTTCCTCCAGTGTCAAGCCCAGCAATCCAAACAGTGCCTTGCCGCAATCTCCAGCCTGCTGCAAATCACGAAATACATTCAGCTTTGTGGGACGCTCCCCAGAGGCATAAGTCAGATGCTGTTCCTCGCAAGCACGCAAAAAATCATCTATGTTGGTGCGGTTGACCTGAACCCATACCGCTCCGGCAATAAACTGCTCCCAGTCAAACGGTTTTTCCAGCAGCCGTTCCAGAGCCAGCTTTGCACCAAAGGCGAAATCAAAGGGGTCGTCTTGACTGCACGTTGCAACGCCCGTATGTACTTTTTCCGTATTCACGTATTGTGTTGCGGTGACGGTATTTCCTTTTCGCAGAATGACAATCTTTGTTTCCTCGTTGTAGGGGGTCAGCAACCTTGCAAACAAAGAACCGCATTCAAACTGGTTCACGAACGGTTGCTTTCCTGAAATCGTTTCGTAGCGGCACAACCCGTTTTTCTTTTCTGTGATTTTAATCACGTTTCCGTCTTCTTCGGTGCCATGTACCTTGTACTGTTTTCCAATTTCAATTTTCATTCTGTTTACTCCTTTTGTCAGCTGTATACTTCCGCATTTTCAATTTTTATTCTGTCAATCCATCCATAAATGCCGCCATGACTGCCCTTGCCACGGCATCCGCTGTTTCATCAAATTGAATCAAACACCGCTTGAACAATTCAGTCTTAAAAGATGCCATTGTGCGATCATCCATTGCACCTTTTTCCCGCAGTTCCAAAAGTTGCTCGTTTGTAAGCATTGACCATAACAGTTCTAATGTTTCATCGCTCATTTTCAAGTACTCCTTTTCGTATCTAATTATATTTGCTTCATTCTTGCTCCACAGTCTGGGCAATACTTCCACCGCCGATATTCTTTCGGGAAACCACGTCTGCATTTTGAGCAGCAAACTCCGCCGTTGGGAATGCTTTCAATAAAACCATGTTCAAGCCGTTTAAGGTCACAAGATTCCCAACACGCAGAATCTTCCACGCTCTTTAGATTTTTGCAAAGCTTTATGAAATCCGCCTTACTTTTTTCTTTCAGCATTTCATCTGATAGCTCATGCGTCAATATAGGTCTTCCCATCAATTCTCTTGCATAGGCATATACATATTTTCGGTCATCACCAGTTAGCATACAAATTCCCGTATAGAGCTCAATGATAGCCGCTTCACGTTTCGTCATCGCTTGCCTCCTGATTTAACTTCATCAGTTTTTCCATGTACCACTCCGCCTTTTCAATATCCTCTGAGCCATTCTTCCGATCTGCACGAAAACGATATTTATATACGTTGCACATACAAAAGCACCGTACAGCATCCATGCCAAACAAAGCAATCATCTCGTCAATACACTCATACTTACCTTGATAGTGAACCGGATGATTCACATTGTCTGGTGCTTTCTCTATTGGAATACTCTCTTCTGTATTTTCTAACGGGATGAAACAGTCATACTTACCCGAAAGATTTATACAACGCCTGCACGGCTCCGCTGCTGTTCCTTGTTTACAAAATTGACAATTCAAACAAATAGCACGCATTTTTCAATCATCGCCTTTCAGTTCTTTCTGACAGAAATCAGAACAGCATATCCCTTCATCTGTTATCTGTATTGTTTTCTGCCCTGTATTCTCGCAAACAATGCCACCCTGTTTCTGCGTAATAACCGCAGCAGGTGTCCGGATGACTCTTGTGTTTTTGGACTGGTTTGCATATTTGCAGTTTACACAATCGTTCATTCTGCCTGTCCCCATTCAAATTTTTTCCCGATGGCTTTTGATTGCTTCCAGTTAAAGGGCTTTTCCAGAAATTCCGGGTTGTCGTAAATATTACCGACCACTTCCAGCAATGCTAAGCCTTGCATGTAACCGATTACATTTTTGGTGATATTGTGCAACAGAAAGCTTGAATGCTCTGGAGACCATTTCGCAACCACGATTTCTTTTGTCTTCACATTTTGAAGGATGTCCCCCTCAAAAATCTGATTGCCATTTCTATCAATTGAATCCGTATACTGTCCAATCGTGTCAGTATATACAGCGTGTTTATCAAAATTCGGTTCGGTTTGATAAATTACAGAAAAGTCTCCCTTTCCTTGCATAACACCGTTACCATAAAACCAACTGCTTTCCATGGGCGAACCGTCTAAACGAACCTTTTCTCCTTTTCTTCTTTGCTGCCCTCTAAATAATAACGAACGCTTGCTATGTAGCAATTGCAGATTTTCCTTTTGTTTTGCAACTTTTCGCACTTGCTGCCGAGCATTCCAGTCTAAACAAGCCTGATATTTATTCGAAAACCATTCGCCGGTACTGTTATGTACGGCATTCTTGGAGCAGAACAGCTTGTAATGATGTCCATGCTCATACACATAGTGAATTTTTGGTATTGACCCACAAACTGCACAGCGTTTTAGGTGCTTAACAAATTGATTCACGCTGTTTCCTCCTTTAAATTCCTGCAATGCTCTATGAAATCCGCCTTGCTTTTTCCTTTTACTTGTTTTGTCATGTGTGTTTCTCTTCTTTCTGTTTTCTCTGCCGGAGCAGCCACCGCAGGAACTTTGCCCCACAGGCAGCCAGCACACCCTCCGACAGGACAATACAAATCCACCAGAACATGGTTTCTTCCAACAACCCCTTTCACTATACAGCGATTTTCGGGAAAAACTTGTACGCAAACGTACAAGTTCCCCGAATCCTTTACAGAAATGTTACACTTTTTGTTGCATTTGGGGGAAAAGTGTCAAAATCCCAGCCCAGCAACTTCTACCCCACTGGGGCAGAAGTTCGGGCGTGTGGGTCAGCCAGTTGCCGCCTCTGGATGTCGGCACTGCATCGCATACTGTACCAGCTGGAGCATGGCAGCCCTGCCAAGCTGCACCTCCATGTTCTCCCACTCCCCACGGGCAACGGCTCGCTCGAAGTCGGATATGGTTTTCTGGTTCAGCCGCTGCAAGCTGTTCTGTATTTCCTCCGGCAGCGGAACAGGAGCAGGCTTTGTCTTTGCAGGCTGTTGCAGCACCGCTTCAAGGGATGCCTTATCGCAAATCTGACCGCAGGCGAATGCCTGCCGCAGAGCCTTTGCCCGTTTTTCCGTCAGCAGCTTCCGGAGCGGAGCGGAATCCGTGTCGATGTACGGCAGCTTTTCCAGCAGGGTTTCCGCCAGTAAGGTTTGCCCCTCCATCGGTAGGAACGACAGCTCCACACCGGCACGCATCGAAAGCCCAGCATCCACCCACTTTTTCATCTCCGGATGCAGGGAATCAATCCGCACCAAACGGGTGACAGAATTGCGACTCAGCCCGTATTCACTGCCCACCTTGTCCGCCGTGAGCGGTTTGCGGCTGGGCTGTTCCAGTTCCTGCAATTCTCGGATGATGTCGTTTCGCTTCCCCTGAGAGAACATCTGATTCCGCCGTAAGGCAACGACTGCCGCCTGTTCGCTGATTTTGAGGTTATCGAATCCTCGCTGCATGAGGTTGGATTCAATGACATACATTTCCGCTTCTTCTTCTGAGAGATTGCTTTTGACGATTGCCGGAACGGCAGAAAGTCCGGCAAGTTTTGCAGCATTCCAGCGGTTGTGTCCGACCAAAATTTCATAGTCACCCATGCAGGGACGAACGACCAGTGGCACAAGAATGCCGTTCTTCTGAATGGAATCCACCATATCTTGCAGGCGTTCGCCCTGATAGAGTTGAAACGGGTGCTTATAATAAGGCACAAGACGTTCCACGGGGATTTGCTGCACTTGGTTTTCGCTGCTGCCGAGCATTCCAGTCAAATCAAACGCCATTTCTCACACCCCCCACTTTTGCAATTCTTCCGCAAGCTGGCGGTATTCTTCCCCCAGCTTACAGGTGGCAGGAATGGCAACTTGTTCTTCCACGCTGCGAGCTGCCATGACACCGTGATGAATCTGTGTATTTAGCACCAAATTGCCATAGCGGTCATAGAGGGTTTGCAGGTTGTTGCGGCTGACCAACGTATGATTGACCATCGTCGGCAGGATGCCGGCAACGCTTAAATCCAAGTTGACGGTTGCTCGTACTTGCCGGACAACATCCAGCAGAGCGGTTAGCCCAGACACGGCGAACTTCTGCACCTGAACCGGAATCAACAGCAAGTCGGCAGCTGTCAGAGCATTCAGCAGCAGCACACCCAAAGACGGCAGACAGTCCAGAATCAGGATGTCATAGCTTGCCTGAAAGGGTTCTAAGACCCGTCTTAGCAGGGTTTCTCTGGAGAGAGCGTGTTGCATGGAAAGTTCTGTGGTTGCCAGTTCCAGCGTAGCCGGAATAAAGTCCACGGAAATGGCGGCACAGTGTCCCACTTCCAGGCTGGCAGTTGGCACATTCTGAATGACATCTTGGATACGAAGTTCCAGCGTACCCATTCCGGCAGCGTCTTCCTCCCGAAAGCCAGCGTATTCCGAGCAGTTGCCCTGTGGGTCGCAGTCTACCAGCAAGACCCGTTTGCCATTGGCAGCGAATGCCGCAGCGAGATTATAAGCGGTGGTCGTCTTTCCAACACCACCCTTTTGATTTGCGATTGCGATGGTTGTAGCCATGGTGTAATCCTCCTGTTATTTGCGTGACCAAGTGACCAATTCGATGTCAGATGGTTCGGCTTGTAAGGTTTCTTTTGCCTGCTGTTGTACTTGTTGCAGCAAGTCTTGTTCGGATTCTGCTTCAATTTCGGTTGTCATCTGCTGCCCGAACACAATCACATAAACTTGATATGTCTGCATCTGTTTTCACTCCTCTAATGTTTGTATGTACCGCAGCAATTTCCGGTTGCACTGTTCCAGTTGCAAGATTCGTTCCCGAAGCAGACGGGTTTCTTTGGACTGCAAGCCTTTATAGACCCGTCTTTCGTGCAGTTCTTCATACAGAGCGGAGGCTTCCGCCTGTTCCTGCCGGAGCGTGTTCAGCTGTTCCACTTGTTTGCAGCGTTTGCGGTAGGCAGCTTTCTGTTCCCGGTGGACTTCTTTTTTGCAGGTCGGGCAGTATTTGAGGGGATTAAATGCGGCATCGCCCAGTTCTTTCCGGCTGCCGAGATACTGCCCACAGCATTGACAGTACTTGACATCTTGTGTTTTAAAGTCCAGCATGCTGCATCATCTCCCGAATACAAGCGGTTTCGGCAACCGCTCCCCTGTTCGTTTTGTCCCCGTTTTGTCTGTCGGTTTGTCTTGCCTGTCCCTGTAATTGCCGCAAATCGGCTTGCAGGGAAGTGATGAGGGCATCTCGTTCCTGAGCGGCAAACTGTACGAGGGTTTCTGTCCGGTTGCCGACTGAGCTGGAAACGGTGCGTTGATGTCCGGTTTCGTCCAGATAGGAGATGGCAACCGTTTCCCAGTCGCTGGGGTTCTCTGCTGCAACCTTGAGGTTGGTAATCAGGCGATTCAGTTCTTCAATGCGTTCTCGTTTCTGCTGCACGGCATCCAACTGTGCTTGTATTTGCTGATAGCGAAACGCTGGACGGGTTGCCTGCTCCGCAGCCTTTTGTCTGGCAGCCTGCCGACACTTATGCTGATAGAACCCATAGCATGCAAGCGGGATGCTGTAAAGCAATGCCAACTTTAACAGGTTTTCGTCAAACATTGCTGTCACCCCCTTGACAAATGGGCAGGAATGTGTTATGATAGGGTTGCGATTGTTGGTATGCAGCTTTGTTGTATACTGAGAGAGATCCGCCGCTGAGGGCTTGTCCTTTGGGGGCGGATTTTTCTATTTCCAGTGTGGGAACGGTCTGGGAGAGGCACTCTAAGAATGCTCCGTTTTCTGCCAGCCAATCCGTCGTAGCCGTTGTGCGAGTATGTTTTTTCGGAGCAGAACGCTGCTGGTCTTGCATGCACCATTTTGTGAGCATTGCAAAGTGATTCTGATAGCTGCGGTGTTGTTCTGCCATCCAGCAACTAAAGCTGGTTAAGGTGATGTCGAGCTGTTCGCCGTAAGTTGCTTTTAGCTGATTGTATTCATCCGCTGTTAGAAACACGTTCTGGCAAGCACCAAAGACAAAGCGTTCTGCTTGTGGGCGGAGCGGCTTGCCGCCATGCTCTCCTCTATCCTTCTGCGTGATATTTCTATCTATACTATTGGGTCTAATTTTTTGACTGGGGGCGTTCAAAAATTTTGACCGGGGGCATTCTAATTTTTTGACTCCGGGGGTAAAAAAATAAGACCCGGAGTCTGGGTTTTCGACTGCGTTTTCCACAGTTTCAACATCCTGTTTGGGGCTGTCATAGCGGTTCAGAATCTCCGGAGCGGCGGTGTAGTGATTCCGGACACCGCCGTCCTTTGCTCGAATTTGCTCTTTGCGGATGTAGTGCTTTTCCTCTAAAGCCTGTAACGCATTCAGAACGGTTTGCTTTGTGCAGCCTGTTGCTTCAGCGAGATATTGCAAGCTGCCGGAGCAGGCTTTTTCTTTCCGAGAAAAGCCATAGATAACGGCAAACACTTGCAGCTTTGTTCCTTTTAGTTTGAGTTGGTTCAACATCCAGTCTTGGATGATATAATAGCCTTTGAACATGGTTATCCTCCTTTTTTACGGTTTCAAAATCTCCGGAGAGATGGTGTATTGATTCTGTTCTTTGCAAATGTAGTGCTTAGATATTAGGGCTTTCAAGGCACAGGAAACCATCTGTTTTGTGCCTCCAATCCTTGCAGCAAGACCCTGCAAGCTGCCAGAATCCGATTCCCCATTTTGAGAAAGACTGTAGAGGATGGAGAATACCTGCAGCTGCGTTCCTCTTAGCTGTAAATCAGACATCATCCAGTCGTGAATTACGAGAAATCCGTTTTTCATTGTTAACCTCCTTGTTTCCATGCCAGATAGTCGAATTTGTTTTGCGGCTGCCGATAAAACAGCTGACTGAATAGCAGAATCCGGAATTCTGGGGTTGTCAGCAGTTCCTGAACTTCTGCATCCGTTGGGTTGCAACCATGCCGTATGATGAACAGAGCGGTTGCATAGTCTTTGACGGTATCCTCCCATTTCTGCTGCTTTTTTGACAATTTTCGTTTCATGTAGGTGCTCCTTATGAAATGGATTTGCCGTTGATGATGCTCAGCGGCAAAAGCAGTTGTTACGATTTGGACACCCATCCAGCAGGACGTTTTTCCAGTTGGTAGACATCCCCTGTTTCAAACATCACGACCGCCTTTTTTGGCGGTTTTTTGTCTTTCAGGGCAAGCAGGAATGTTTCCTGCGGCAGAAATGGCGTTGAAGTGGTTTGCTCTTCCTCCACTTCTCCAATCAGTTCCTCGCAAGTTGTGTGAAAATAGGTGGCAATGCGGAGCAGCACATAAGCGTTCGGCACTTTCTCACCTGTTTCAAATTGAGCAATCAGGGACTGTGAAATTCCCACCTGTCTGGCAAGTGCCGCCTGTGAGATTTTGTTGCGTTCCCTCAGCTCTTTCAGGATTGCTGGAAACATCATAAAATCACCTCCTTTTCTTTTTGGCTGTGAAATATTATCACTTTGTATAATTAAACACTTAGTGATTGACAATCTGTGCAAAAAGCCGTATAATCAAAGTAGGTGTATCTAAGACTATACGGCTTTTGGCATTGTGCAGGATATTTCAACCTTGTCATCGTTCGAGAACCCCCCATCGGGGTTTTGAACTGAGTATAGTATAACGCCATATCTGGCGATTGTCAAGATTGAAATCGCCAGATAGAGATATTTTTGTAGGAGTGAACAAAATGCACCAAGAAAATTTGTATACTTCGCCAAATATGGCGGGAAGAATAAAAGATATTGCTCGCACAAGAGAAATAACAATGAAATCAATTTTGGAAAGTTGTGATTTAGGGTCTAATACCTTTTCGCATATGCTTCATGGAAAAATGATTGCTTCAGACAGCTTGGCGAGGATTGCGGACTGTTTAAATTGCTCTGTCGATTACCTATTAGGAAGAACAGACAATCCGAACGTCCTCCCTCTGAATTTAAACAGTGGGAATCACATCGTTTTAGGGGACTGTTGTCAAAACAATCCTGTCGTAATTGGAAAAGCAGCTGCTGGATCAGAGCCAGATGAGCTTGAACAGGAAGTTATCCGAATTCTGAAAGAGTTACCGATTCGGAAGAGAACAGAGCTGCTGACTGTGATGTATCAATACTTAGATGAAAACAAAAAGAAAGAAGATGAAAGCCTTGTCGACGAATCGTGAAAAGGGAGCAACTATTTATGAAAGCCTATCCGATTATGTTGTAATTGACTTGGAAACAACGGATGTTTACGTGACGACCTGCTCCGTGATTGAACTATCTGCGATTCGAGTTCGGAATAACGAAATCTGTGAAACTTTCAGCACGCTTGTCAATCCGGAAGAGAAAATTCCGGAAGATGTTACACAGCTTACGGGCATTACCGACAGCATGGTGAAAGATGCTCCAACATTAAAAGAGTGCTTGCCAGATTTTCTGGAATTTTTAGGAGATGATGTTCTATTGGGACACAACATTGTTTCCTTTGATGTAAATATTCTTTATGATGCTGCTGAGGGATTGTTCGGGAAAAAGATTCAGAATGATTGTCTGGATACCTTATATTACTCCAGACGTTGCGAATTGAACTTGCCGAATTATCGACTGGATACTTTGCAGGAATATTTTGGTGTTATAAATGAGCGGCAGCATCGTGCTCTTGCCGACTGCAAAGCGACCCATGAATGCTATCAAAAGCTAAAGCCGCTTTATTCCGGAATTCTTGCTCGACAGAAACAGGAACGCTCAGAAAGAAGAAAACTCCGTTTCTCAGAAACGACGCAGAGCCTGAATGAATTACAAGCCCTCTTGCAGGAAATGACTTTTGACCAACAGCTGACCAAAGATGAAATTTATGATTTACAGCAATGGGTAAGTGACCATCAACAGCTTCGAGGCTGCTTTCCGTTTGACATTGTTTTTCAGGAACTGGAGCAGGCATTGGAAGATGGTGTATTAGAACAATGCGAATTGGATCACTTGCTGGAAATCTTTTGTGCGGTGACAGACCCCGTGGAAAGTTTCTCTGAAAAAGAAGCGGAAATTGATTTTTGCGGAAAAAGCGTTTGCCTTTCCGGAGAATTTACACAGTTTGCAACGAAAGCAGAAGCAGAAAAGCGATTGCAGGAAAAGGGTGCTATCATCAAGAAAAATGTTGCGAAATCTTTGGATTATTTGATTGTTGGCGGAAACGGAAATGAAAACTGGAGCTGCGGAAATTATGGCAGCAAGGTAAAACGAGCATTGGAATTGCAGGAAAAAGGGGCTTCGATACAAATTTTGAAAGAAGAGGAGATGCTTGCACATGTGTAAAGAAGAAATTTTACGGTTTCAGGCGGCGATGCAGAAATTTGCAGAAGAGCAGCTAATCAACGCTGGATTTACAGGAAAAGAATTCTTTTTTGAAAACCTGACAACCCCAAAGGGAGCAGATAGTAAAAAATCCACGATGAATATTGGATTAGAAGATACCGTACATCATGTTTTCCATGCAGACCCGATTCGATTTGGAACGGTTGATTTCAGTGCGAAAAGTGTTGTACGGCTTTTTATGAGCGATAAACTTTTTGAGCAGCTTCCATCAAAGCCAGATTATACAACGGTTATAAAATCCAGTGGCTGGGCAAAAGTTACAGATTCTTCTCCAGATACTCTTTTAACGTTTGCAAAGGAAGCGTTTGTGATTGCCTTGCAGCAATATAAACCAACAGAAGTGTTCGGATGTTGTTCGCAATATGAAGCCTGCTCTGATGCCGGAAAATGCCTGCATGCCTATCAACTGTATGCAAAGGGCTGCCAATATCGGGAGAACTTAGAAGCAGGAAAAAGATTCTACGGAAAACAAAAGAACATTTAACTTCTACCCCATTGGGGCAGAAGTTTCAAAATAAAAAGTCGGCATAAAAAAGAAAAGTGTGTTATACTATAAAGCAAGGAGATGAAACGATGATGCAAAAGGAAAATAGACAACCACAAAAAACGAATATGCTGTTAAAATACAGGGTTAGCAATTACAAGTCTATTGGGCATGATATTGAATTCAGCATGCTGCCGACCGCAAAAAATACCGATGAACGGTACACATCCAAAATTTCAACACGAGCAGGCGATTGGAATGTTCTGCATCGTGGAATTTTATTTGGAGCGAATGCATCTGGAAAATCCGCTTTTATGGAATCCCTGGCATTTGCAAAAAGATTTATTACACAGGGACAACGAAGCGGACGAAAAATTTTTGTCAATCAGTTTAAAAATCCCATTCCGGAATTAGAAGGCTTGACTACTTTCCAGTTCGTGCTTTATATCAACGGGGAAGTTTATGATTATGGGTTCTCGTTAAATAATGATATGGTACAGGAAGAATGGCTTTTTATTTTAGAAAAGAATGGATTTCAAGGTGTTTTTGAACGAAAAACAGACAAGAAATCGCATACCAGTGTTAAATTCGATGGGAGAAAAATAAATGTAAAAAAAGAATTTTTGGATATGCTTTCAGAAACCATTCAAATCAAACAGAAAAATCAATTGTTTCTCTATAAACTCTATGACAATGGGGTAGCCGGCGTAGAGGATTTATTTGAATGTTTTGATGACCTCCAGATTCTGTTCCCATCCAGTGAAGTAACAGGTATCGACCGAGCTGTTGCAAAGAATAAGAACTTTGCACAAGAACTTTCCGGGTTTTTAAAACAGTTCGGAACTGGGGTTGATGATGTTTCTACGGAGCAGGTCGCATTAGAAGATTTTGAAAATCAATACAATCTGCCAGAAGAACTGATTCAAAATATGTATGATGTGAAGAAGGGCATTTTTAAAATAAACGACAAATACTATATTTTTGAAGTGACAGATGGAGAAATTCAGCTGAGAAAAACAAAATTCCGGCATTCTTTATATGGGAAAGCCTATTCCTTTGACCGAGATGAAGAATCCGATGGAACACAACGACTACTGGACTTATTTCCAGTGTTGTACAATGCCCGAAGCAAAGGGAGTATTTTCTTTATTGATGAAATGGATCGAAGTCTGCATACAAAATTGACCACCAAATTTTTGCAGTTTTTTTTGCGGGAAGCAAAGCAAACAATGAGCCAGCTGATTATTACGGCACATGATGTCAATATCATGAATCTGAACACACTTTCTCCAGATGAAATTTGGTTCTTGGAAAAGACGCAAAATGGGGAAACCGAAATCAGACCATTTTCTGATTTTGATGTAAACCATAAGGGATACGATGTAATGCGTTCTTATTTAGAAGGACGGTTTGGAGCAGTTCCAAGAATTCGGGAGGATGTATAATGCCAAGAAAACAGCTTTCTATATCCGATTTTACAAGACCACAAAAACATCTTTCCGACCGTCTGATTATTTTGTCTTGTGAAGGATTTGTCACAGAAGAAAAATATTTCAATATCTTATCAGAGGATATTTTTTCCGGCATCCAATCAAAAATTAGAATCTTTTCTGTAAGAAAACCTTATTTTGAATCCGAACATCCAACAAGAGAAGAAAAAGCCTACCAAAATCGGTCTTCTCCAAAATATATTTTAGAGCGAATGGATACTTGTTTGCAGCAAGAGGTGCAAAGAAGAGAACAAGATGAATGTTGGTTGGTCATGGACATTGACGACCATACCAGCTCGCAAAAAATAAAAGAATGGAAAGAAGTTCTTTCCGCTTGCAAAGAGAAAAACTATCAAATCGCAATCAGCAATCCGTTTTTTGAATTTTGGTTGTACCTGCATCATTTTCCGGTACAGGAAGCAGATCATCAGCATTGTGTTTCTGAAAAACATCCCTATCGTTCGGATTCGTATTTTATGACAAAGATGCAAGAAGAAGGTGTAGGTCTTCGAAAGAACAAGAAAAAACCACTGCCCAAAGATTACAATTATGAAAAAGTACAGGATGCTGTACAGCGTGCAAAAGAATTGGATTGCGATGGAGAAGAATATCCGAAAGATCATCTCGGAAGCACCGTATATAAAATCATTGAAAAACTCATTGAAATGAAAAATCAAATCGAATAACCAGTAAAGGAAGTGTAAGATGAACGTTGTCATCTATGCCCGTTATTCTTGTGAACGGCAGACGGAACAATCCATTGAAGGACAGCTGCGAGAATGCGAAGAATTTGCAGAAAAACATGATATGACCATTGTTGACACTTACATAGACCGTGCCATCTCCGGAACATCTACCAATCATCGAGAAGCCTTTTTAAAGATGATTGCTGACAGTGAAAAGCATACCTTTGAAGGCGTGCTGATGTATAAGATGGATCGGTTTGCACGCAATCGCTACGATAGTGCCGTCTATAAAGCAAAGCTGAAGAAGAATGGGGTACGGGTCTATTATGCAAAGGAACAGATTCCAGAAGGTCCGGAGGGCATCATTTTGGAATCTCTACTGGAAGGAATGGCAGAGTATTATTCTGCGGAGCTGTCCCAAAAAATCAAGCGTGGTATGCGGGAAAATGCTCTGAAGGGAAAAGCAACTGGCGGCAGTACCGCAATTGGGTATAAAATCACACCTGATAAAACCTTTGCGATTGATGAAGATTATGCGGATGTTGTCCGGCATATTTTCCGTTCCTACGCCCGAGGAGAACGGGTAGAGGATATTTGCAAGGATTTAAATGAAAAGGGAATCCGGACACCCAAAGGCTATCTTTTTAATCAGAGTACGATGCGGAAAATGCTGCAAAATGAAAAGTATATCGGCGTTTATATCTGCAAAGATGTTCGATTGGAGGATGCCATTCCGCCCATTATCGACAAGTCTTTATTCCATGAAGTACAGCAAATTTTAGCAAAAAATAGAAAAGCCCCTGCAAGAGCAAAGGCAAAAGTGGATTATTTGCTGTCCGGAAAAGCCTACTGCGGAAAGTGCGGAAATGGTTTGGTTGGGGAGAGCAGCAATCCAAATAGCGATAGCAGACCGCATTATTATTATAAGTGTGCCAATCGGAAGAAAGGACTTGGCTGCGACAAAAAGACCATCCGGAAAGAAGAACTGGAGAATCTGGTTGCCCAGAAGGTTGCAGAAGTCGTGTTGCGTCCGGAGAAAATCAAAGAAATTGCACAGCGATGCGAAGAAATGCAACGGGATATGGTTCGAACGATTCGGAATCCAGAAGCAGACATGCTGAAAAAGCAGTTGGAGAAAACCAAGAAAAGTATCGCCAATATCATGCTGGCGATGGAGCAGGGGATTTTTACGAAGTCCACAAAGGAACATCTGGAAGCATTAGAGCAGCGGAAAGAAACACTGGAGATTGAAATTCAGCGGACAAGTATGGTAGAAAAAGTTGACATCATTACAGCGGATCAGATTGAATTTATGCTGCTGCAGTTTTTACCAGAAGCGAATACCGATGTTACAGCCTATGCAGATGATATTATTTCTTGTTTTGTGCATTCGGTTTATCTGTGGGATGACAGCTGTGCAATTTGGCTGAACCTATCCAATCAACAACCGAAACCACATAAAAATCGTTGTGCAAAAGTTACACCGGAGAGTACACAGCGATTGCAGCTATCTGTTGACCTGCTCTCTGGAAATGTAAAAAAAAACTTAGTACAGAAAAACGTTGGTGAAAATTCGCATTTGGAAACCTCGCCTCCACCACATAAAAACACGTAATCGGAAAGGTTACGAAACCCACGTAATCACGTTATATAGCGTGGTTACGTGGTTTTTCTTTTGCAAATTTTGCCTGATTTTTCGGGAGTTCAAAGCGAATTTGACCGTGACCTGATTAAAATGCGTCGTATTTTCAGGATACCCCTCTCTTGCGGAAAAAATGGGAAAATGGGAAAAACAAGCGTGTTTTTCTAAGAGCCTGTGTTCATAAACTGCCACAGATTATATAGTCGGTCTTGAATGAACTTTTTGGTTGTAGATGCTGGCATTAGAATTTTTGGAGCAAGGGTATTTGCCTGCCATTCAATCCAATCAAGAGGTGTGGATTTTGTTTTATCCTTACCGTATATTTCAACGATTTGGCAAGATATAAAGTGGCATTCATGACTCAGCAACCGCATCAGTTCAAAGAACATTTTGTATCGTTCCAAATGTACACACTCATGTATAATCGTATTATTCATTGTTCCAATATTATACATAAAAAACGTATTGGGATTTACCAGCATAGTTCCCGGTGCTATAGTTTTCTCCTCTGTTTTTAAAAAAGCAGTATCACTATATACTGTTACTGTGGAAGTTTCAAAATAAGTTTTTCCAAAAATGTTATCATCCAGCGGTGCAAAAAACAACTGCATTCCCAAATCTCTAACAATTTCTTCTACTGGCAGCGGCATTGCTGTTTTTAATGCTCGTTTACAATGTTTATTCAGAAAATTCTCTGCAACAGTATCAGCATCTTCACTGTAAAGATAAGGAACGAGATAGTGATCCAGAGCACTTTCTTTGTCAAAGCGGTCTTTATTGTATTCTTCCACCCGAACAATTTTGACATTATGCAGACCGTTTTTCAAAATACTCTCACAGTATACAGACAGCCTGATTGATTTGGAATCCGATTCATATTCATATTTTGATTTTCCTGAAATGCTAACTTCTGCAATTATGCTTAGTCTAAAGCGTAATGCATTATTGCCCGGCGTATTAAAAGATACACCTCTTATACAGTAATCGTCCAATTCAAAAGTAACGACATCTGTAATGAGTTGAGTTGAGAGCAGCGATGTGTTTCGTTTCCGAAAACAAAATTTTTAATTTTATTATAAATAGCATCGTAATATTTATCATATATATACTATTCGAACGTCTGATAAGTATTCATTGTAATACTCCTTTCAAGGGATGAACCGATTGCATATCTAATATTATAGCACATTTCGACATTTTTACAATATACATAAAAAATAGTATAGGTAATTTTATAGTAAAAGAATATAATGACTTGTTTGTGTATCATGAACATAGATAATACGTTTGGAAGTAAAACAATATGTTTAAAAAATATCAGTATGGTTTTCCAAATTAAATTTTCTGAATTTTGATGGCGTACATTTATTTATTTTTTTAAAAACTCTGTTAAATGTTGTAATACTTGAAAAGCCTGTTAATCCGGCTATATCCGTAATATTATATTTGTTATCTGCAAGAAGAAGTTCTGCAGCTTTTATTCTGCATCTGTTTACAAAATCAGGAACAGATGAATTTGTGTATTTATAAAACATTTTTGAAAAATAAAACTTGTTATATCCCGAAACTTTGGCAAGAATATCAAGATTTATATCGTACATATAATTACTGTAAATATATTTTATAGTCATCTCAATTATTTTATCAGATTCACTTGATTCTGTTTTGCTGTTTCCCAACATTTTATATTTTACTACATCATATAAAAGTGTAAGAAATTTGATATAAATATATATTTCGCTTGCTGCATTAAAATTAAAATATTCTCTGTAAATCTCCTGAATTATATAATTGAGCTTTGAAAGAATTTCCTCATCAGATTCAAGAGAAAGATGTATCGGTGACTGCATAAATGCTGAAATATAGTTTAAAGCAGGATTACAGGAAATTGTATTATAATCCATAATCAGAAAAATTCTTCTTCCATTCTGAGCATCTATCTGATGAAGTGTTCCAGCAGGTATAATCAATATTTCTCTTTCATTCAAAATATATTTTTCTCCTGAACAACTTACAATATATTTTTCAGCAAGAGGCATAATTATTTCAATACTGTTGTGCCAATGAACAGGGTACTCATCATTTTGAATATTATCATAAACAATTATATGTCTGTTTTCAACAAAATCAACTGTTTCAAAATCGCCATTGATATTCATAGGCATAAAACATCACTCTCCTCAAATTGTTATATATATCTTACCATAACATTGATTTCATATCAAGTAAAAATGAGCTATTACCCCTAAAAAGCACGAAAGGATTATACCACAAAAATGAGCAGCTGTCAACTGTTTCTCAATATGAATGGTAGGTGCATTATTTTTGTGTTCTTTTGCAAAATTCTTAAGGATTTAATGATCTGTTTGGTCGTTTTTATACATGTTTAATGGAAAAAGGCTGTTGCAGCATGTGCTGTAACAGCCTTTTTCTAATTATTTGATGAATATAAACTTTCAATATGTAGATACAATGTATTCATCCATTTATCAGCTTCTGCTTCATAAAGCACAAATCAATTACATTAAGGCAACACCGCACAATTGCAAAGCAGTGAAAAACATGGTATAATAGGAGTATGGAAACACAACTGAAACTGGTCATGATGAACGATGAGCTGGGACAGGCCAGAACCAGCAAAAAAGAATTTCTGGATAAAATTGAAAGCATCATACCGTGGGATACATTCGTAGGAATCATCGAGCCGTGCTATTACAAAGGAGAGTGCGGCAATAAACCATATCCGCTGGAACTGATGCTGAGAATCTTTCTGCTGCAAAATCTTTATGATCTTGCAGATATGCGCATTATGACGGAAGTCATTGACAGCCGTGCGTTCTCAGAGTTTTGCGGAGTAACATCGCCGGATGAAGTGCCGGATGGAGATACCATCGGTAGATTCAGAAATCTTCTTGAGAAAAACGGTATTCAGGAAAAGATCTTTGCAGAGGTTGTGAAGATTCTTGAAAGGTGTTTTACATTTGTATATATGAAAACACTTTTAAAAATTATATTAAAGAAAGGGCTCTATATCCCGATTTAAGTAAAGGATATAATTTTTTATAAAGCGAGTAATATTTTTCATATTCTCTGGCATTTTTTTTATTCGGATATTGAACCTTATCTGTTCTGACAACAGCCTTGCACGCATCAGTCACACTTGCGTACATTTCACAAGCAACCATAGCGAGAATTGCTGAACCAAGTGCCGCACCTTCTTTTGAATCAACAGTACTTACAGTACAACCATATATATCCGCAAGCATTGAACGCCACAGCTGAGATGTTCCGCCTCCGCCGCAAGCTGCCATATCTGATATATCAATACGCATTTCTCTGAATACCTCAATACAGTCACGAAGTGAATAAGAAACACCCTCCATTACTGCTCTAATCATATGCTTTTTAGTGTGAATAGGGGATAACCCGAAAAATACTCCTCTTGCATAAGAGTCAAGATGAGGTGTTCTTTCCCCCATAAGATAAGGAAGATATATCAGTTTTTCTGCACCTATTGCAATTGATTCCGCTTCCTTATCCATAATATAATAAGCATCTTTATCAAGAAGTGCTGCGGTTTCTTTTTCAGCTATACAGAAATTATCTCTGAACCATTTCAGCGAAAGACCTGCTGACTGTGTAACACCCATAACATGCCAGCAATCAGGTACAGCCGCACAGCATGTATGCACTCTTCCTTTTGGGTCAATTACAGGTTTTGAAGTATGTGCAAATACAACGCCTGATGTACCGATTGTTGTGAATGCCTTTCCGTCTTCACAAACTCCTGTTCCCAGAGCTGCAGCTGCATTATCACCTGCTCCGCCTGCAACAACAACAGATTGTTCAAGCCCTAACATTTCAGCGATTTCTTTTCTGAGAGTTCCTGTTACTTCACAGGATTCATATACTTTCGGAAGCATTTCCATATCTATTTCAAGCAAATCGCATATTTCTTTACTCCAGCATCTTTTTGAAACATTTAACAGCTGCATTCCGGAAGCATCTGAAACATCCGTTGCATATTCACCTGTAAGAATAAATCTGAGATAATCTTTTGGAAGAAGTATATGGCAGCACTTTTTATAGTTTTCAGGTTCATTGTTTCTTACCCATAAAATTTTTGCGGCGGTCCAACCTGTAAGAGCAGGGTTAGCAGTAATCTCCATAAACTTTTCATGTCCGACTATACGGTTCATCTGTGCAACCTCTGCCGAAGTTCTCTGGTCACACCAGATAATAGAATTTCTGATGACATTATTATCTTTATCGAGCATAACAAGTCCGTGCATTTGCCCTGATATGCCTATGCCCTTAATTTCCTTTTTATCAACCCCGCTTGTAGAAATAACTTTTTTCAAAGTATCCAGCATAGCATTTTTCCAGTCAGCAGGGTTTTGTTCTGCATAACCGTTTTTGGGCTGATAAAGCGGATGTTCCGCAGAAGCCGAGGATATAACATTGCCGTTTTCATCAAAAAGAACTGTTTTTGTACTTCCCGTTCCACAGTCAATGCCTATAACATAAGCCATAAAAAACACCTCTCTGCCGAAAAATTATAAATTAAACATTATGTTGTTTACAATTGATTCAAGCATTTCCTGTCTGCCACTTGAAAGACTGCCTGTTACTTCTCCCTTTTCAAGTGCATATTCTTCAAGGTCAGCCATAGAAACTTTTCCATCAATGATTTCTTTTCCGATTCCGCTTGTCCATGAAGCATATCTGTTTGCAATAAATGCATCTATTCTGCCATCTTCAATTATCTTTGCGGCAATTCTAAGACCAAGAGCAAATGAATCCATACCGGCGATATAGCTGTAGAAAATATCTTCAGGAGTATAAGAACCTCTTCTTGCCTTAGCATCAAAGTTCAAACCGCCATTTGTAAATCCACCTGCTTTCAACACTTCATACATACAAAATGTTGCGTCATATACATTTGTTGGAAACTGATCAGTATCCCAGCCAAGAAGCGGATCACCTTGATTTGCGTCAATTGAACCGAATACACCGTTTTCTCTTGCTACTCTGAGTTCATGCTGGAATGTGTGCTGTGCAAGGGTTGCATGATTTGCCTCTATATTCATTTTGAAATCATTTTCAAGACCATATTTTCTTAAAAATCCGAGTACTGTGGCTGTATCAAAATCATATTGATGTTTGGTTGGTTCTTTCGGCTTTGGCTCGATATAGAAATCACCTGTATAGCCGATTGAACGGGCATAGTCAACAGTCATCTTCATAAGTCTTGCCATATTGTCAAGCTCGAGTCCCATATTTGTATTAAGAAGTGTTTCATAACCTTCTCGGCCACCCCAGAAAACATATCCTTTTCCGCCAAGTTTTACAGTTGTTTCAACGGCTTTTTTTACCTGTGCAGCAGTATATGCAAATACATCTGCTGAAGGAGATGTTGCAGCACCGTGCATATAGCGTGGATGGTCGAAGCACTTTGCAGTTCCCCATAAAAGCTTCTTTGATGGATCAGATTTCATCTTCTCTGCAATATAATCTGTAATTTCATCAAGCTTTGCGTTAGTTTCTGCAAGTGAGCCATATTCAGGTGAAAGATCTCTGTCATGGAAACAGAAATATTCTATTCCGAGTTTTGTCATGATTTCAAAAGCTGCATCAACTTTTGCAATTGAACGTTTTACGCTATCTGTTTCGCCCCAGGTTTTGTCAGTGGTTCCGCAGCCAAACATATCAGTACCGTCGCCGCCCATTGTATGCCACCATGATAAAGCGAATTTCAGCTGTTCTTTCATGGTCTTACCACAAATTACCTCATCAGCATTGTAGTACTTGAATGCAAGCGGATTGGTGCTTTCCTTTCCCTCATACTGAATTTTTCCTATGTTTTCAAAATATTCTTTCATTTTTTTAGCCTCCAATAAAATCAAAGCTTTTTATTTGTATACTATTTTTTCCGTGGTAAACAAAATAAAGCGGATATACTCCATCAGGAAAATTTACATTTCCACCAATTCTGCACCACTTATCTTCAAGATTATCAGGTATTGATATTCTTCCTATAGATTTACCTTTTTCTTCATTTAGAATATCAATATATGACTCTTCTGCGATTTTTGCATTATCTTTAAAACTTGCACATCTCTTTACTTCAGCGTCGCATCTTTCATCTATACGCTTAGGAGCTTCCAACTTAACTTTGTTATTTTCCGTTTCTTTTCTTATGGTAACAGAAATATTTTTATTGCCGCTGAATTTGAAATATTTATAGCCTATGAGTGTTTCATTTTCAACTTCTGCAATAAATCTTTCATCACCAATGTTTGTAACATTAGGAAACGGAAACGTATAGATGCTGTTTGAACCATGCGGCATATGTCCGTTTGTGATGTTACAAGCAATAATTGACGGATATTCACCCTCAGCTTTTAAAGGTTCATCATTTAGCCCACAGCTTGTCACTTCAACCTGTGCAATATTTCCGTCAGAATCAATGTATATTTTCTCAGCACAAGCCTGCCTGCTGTAATCTGATTTATGCGTCAGACGATGATAAAAAACATACCATTGATTATTTATCTCAATAATACTGCCGTGAGTTGTTCCGGTCATATTGAGTTTTTCCGACTCAGTTCTTCCGTTGTATCCTATGTCACCGTTTGAAACAATTGTTCCGCCAAATATAAAATCCTTATCAGGATAATCACTTGTTGCATAGCATAGCTCGTGATTCTGCCACGAAGAATAGATAAAATAATATTTATCTCCGACTTTCCTCATGGAAGATCCCTCAAAAAACGGATGTCTTTCAAAAGAGGTACCTTTTACTCTATATGGGATAATATGCTTTGCTTCTTCTTTGACGGTAAGCATATCATCTTCAAGAACAACCATGGAAGGTCCCATAATACTGTCGGGATATGAAAGAATTTCTTCTTTCGTTCTTCCAAACATTTCGATTTCTTCATTTATATATTTTTCATTTTCATTAAAATCGTCCTGTTCTTCATATCCATACTGTGTTCCGTAGTATATGCGAATTGTTCCGTTATCATTTATTGCGGCAGGGTCAAAACATACGTATTTCATCATAGGAGTCCCATCAGGATTTTTAACATATCCTAAAAATTTGAATTTTCCTGCCGGACTATCACTCACAGCAACACCTATAGGTCCTGTATAACCTTTGCAACCATAGTCCCCACCCATACAATAATATAAATAATATTTTCCGTCATTTCCTTGAACAACATCAGGGGCAAAAAGATATTGAGGGTTCGGATACCGTGAATCCTGAGAGGCTTTGTAAATTACACCTTCGTATCTCCAATCTGACAAATCATTTACTGGAGCAGAATATGTTACATAATCCTGCATACAAAAAGTGTATCCGCCTTCTTTGTCGTGTGAACCATAAATATATACTCTGTCACCGAAAACATGCGGCTCACCGTCCGGAATGTATTCATTAAGAGGAAGAAAAGGATTGAAAACTTGTCTTTTTTGCATTTGCCATACCTTCTTTCTTTTTCATTGATATGATTATATCATATGTTACTTCTCTCTACTAATCATTTTTTGTCTTTCTCCTATCAAATGTTGCGTTACGATTCACTCACCACTTGCTGTCGTAGAAAATCTGAAAATGCTTACAGCTTTACAGGGCAGACACTTTTATGCAATGTTGTTTTCATGATAAAAAGAAATTGCCATATAGGGTGAAATGGGGTGTATTCACTTTCTATGTGAGATGCGTGATTGCCCTAAAAACAAACGATAACACTTCTCCACAGCCAAGGACAGTACTATTGGAAGTTGAGCAGTACAAACACCTTTTGAATTGCCATTATGTAATACAACGTAATAGGGGCTTTTTAGACGAATATTGTATCAATATGCGTAGTTTAAGACACACAAAATCACGTAATCGGAAAGGTTACGAAAACCACGTAATCACGTTATATAGCGTGGTTACGTGGTTTTTCTTTTACAAATTTTGCCTGATTTTTCGGGAGTTCAAAGCGAATTTGACCGTGACCTGATTAAAATGCGTAGCATTTTTGGGGTACCCCTCTCTTGCGGGAAAAATGGGAAAATGGGAAAAACAAGCGTGTTTTTCTAAGGAACTGGTACTGTACAAAATGCGATTTGTGTACTATGATTTGTCTTCTAAAAAATGAGACAAGAAATGATCATCAAAAAAGACTTGAAAATAGGAGCGAAATATGGTAAAATAAATATAGTTTATATCAAAGAAATAATGTTGTCTGAATTTCTAACTTCATTTATAAATTATGATTGTGCAGGAGGAAATCATGGTTCCAGGTTTATTTCAAGCGTATGCTTCAAGTGAAACTAATCCAAATTGGAAAAAGCAAATCGAACGTCAGCAAGAACTATATAAGAGAGAGTATGATATTCGTTCAGAATATGAACGAGATTATACGAGAATTCTTCATTCGTTAGCTTATCGCCGGCTTAAACACAAAACACAAGTATTTTTCAACATTGACAATGATCATATTTGTACTCGGATGGAACATGTGCAACATGTAGAATCAGTGAGCTGTACCATTGCCAAATATTTAGGATTGAATGTAGATTTAACTCGTGCAATTGCAATGGGACACGATTTAGGTCACGCTCCATTTGGACATGAAGGAGAAGTTGAACTAACAGCGATTCGAAATGAATATGGATTTGATGATTTTTGGCACGAAAGAAACAGCTTACGAATGGTCGATAATATTGAATTGCTTCAAGACAATCAGAAAAATTATAGAAATTTAAATTTAACTTATGCGGTAAGAGATGGTATTATTTCACATTGTGGTGAAGTTGATCAAAATGGCATATTCCCAAGGAAAGAAGCAATTAATTTAAGTGAATTTTCTTCTCCTGGAAAATTCCAACCTTATACTTGGGAAGGCTGTGTTGTGAAAATTGCTGATAAAATAGCATATCTCGGAAGAGACATAGAAGATGCGATTCGTATGCATTTTATTGATGAAAAGGATTTTAGGAAACTGATTGAAATATCAAAAAAATATGGGGAAAAAGTGATTAATACAACCGTGATTATCCACAATTTTATCACTAGTATTTGCGAAAATAGTTCTCCAAATCTTGGAATTCGACTAAGCAATAGACATAATGAAATGCTAAAAGAAATCAAGGACTATAACACGATTGCAATATATAAAAATCACAAATTTGATGTTTATCGGAAATATGCAGCATTGATTATAAGAAGTGTTTTTAAAACTTTGATGGATGCCTATAGTAAAGAAAATACGCCTAAACAGTTGAAAAAAATGATAAAAACATATCCGATTTTAATCAAGGATTTCCTACAGCATATAGATCAATACTCGACACTTGATTCAAACAATCCCCAAATAGCGAAAAAAGTTTTAAGGTGTAAAAATAATAAGATTTATGGAAATCTTGAAACAGAAGAAATATATGCACAAGCAATTGTTGATTTTATCTCTGGCATGACTGATAGATATGCTGTAACTGTTTTTAACGAACTTTTGCATTACTGATAAAAAGGATTTGAATAATGGAATCTAATTGGCTTCAAAATGAGTTTATTTGGAAGGAACTCCGTGCTCCATATATTATTAATTATGATACTGATTATTATGAAACATTAAAAGATAAATATGAAATTTTACTAAATCAAGCTATCAAGGCAAAAGCTGATGAAGAAAGCATTGAGATAATCAAAAATTACAAGAAAAAAATTCTTGAAGCATTAAACGCATACTATAGTGCTGATTTATCAGAAAGTAGTACCATAATTAGAAATTTAATTGAAGATATTGGCGATGACCCATTTGCTGTAAATACTTTACAAGAAAGTGCTGCTTTTGGGGGAAGTGGAGGTGAAGAAATACAGTTTTTTAGATGTAGAACGGGAAATCCTTCAAGTTCCTTCACTTCTAAGGAAATGCTACATCTTCCTAAAGAAATGAGAGCAAAATCAGGAAATTACAGATTTAGTATTCCAGGTAATCCAAGCTTGTATTTATCAAATTCTTCGTATGGATGCTGGATTGAAACAGGTTTTCCATCTGAAATAAATTTCAATGTTTCACCTGTTATCTTGGATGGAACACAAAAAATATTTAATTTGGCTGTTTCATCAAGAGATTTCTTTATAACACATGATCTTGACCTTGATGAAATTCATTGTTGGTTGAAATTATATATGCTTTCAATCGCCACGTCATTTAGAATTAATGAAAAAGAAAGAACATTTAAATCTGAATATATAATTTCGCAAGCAATAATGATGGCATGTAAAAAAATCGGATACGATGGAATAGCATATTACTCTAAACGAGTATCAGATGAAATATTTTCATTATGTGCTATTAATCTTGTATTGTTTGTTGATTATGATAATGAATATTCTAAAATTACAAAGCATATTAAAATAGATGATCATTTTAATTATGCATTATATAAGCAATTATTTTCCTCATTGCATTACAAAAATTACAATTTAAGATCTGTGCAAACAGGGTTAGTTACTAATATTGGTAGTTTTGATAGGCAATATCCCTATCGTGAAACTGAATTTTTTGAGTTTGACAAATTTCTCTTCACTACATGGCGAGATAAACACAAAAAAGGAAAAGATCAAATTCCTTGGGGTGTGGATCTTTAATTAATACAATATGTTTTTCTCAAACATCAGCATTGCCATTTAGTCCGATTGCATCGAGCAATGCCCTGTTCCTCATCCAAGATTCGTCACAGTGCCACTGTCTTGCGAGAGAATTTAAAATAGAATCTTATTTCATATAGATATATAATATAAGTAAAATTATATAATTATTATATAATATAAATATATTATATATAGTCATGAGATGATCAAAAAATCTAATTTAAATT
>ERZ773276.795-NODE-795-length-30537-cov-21.984286_pt1 | contig 30537 bp, 26 predicted proteins | sample MGYA00511386_ERZ773276 | MGnify/ENA primary metagenome ERZ773276 (study PRJEB29015, sample SAMEA2737778) | human gut metagenome | biome: human gut; feature: human-associated habitat; material: faeces | place: China | collected 2012 ...
GGGACTTCGAATTTTTTAGACCCGTGTGGAGCGAAATTTTAATTCAGTGAACACTAATTAGATGTAACTTTGCCACGACGATATTTACTTACGTATAAACGCTGGTATGTTTTTTAAGAGCAGTAGCATTAATTCATGGGAGAGGTAGAGATGAATAACAAGATTTGGAGATTATCTACGGGCAATCCAAAGTTTCGGTTCACCGTTGTGTGTACCGACTTTGTTATCGTCAATCTGATTCTGATGTTGACCGTGCTCTTCGGTCACGGTATGGAGGCCCCTTTCTTTGAGCAGGCGACAAAGATCACCTTTGCCATCTTCAACCTCGTCTTTATCGTGGTCCAGTCCTGGAACCCGCCTATCATTGACCGTCGCCTGGTCTCGGCGCGTGAGGTGGCGTGGAATGTCTTCCGGCTGGTCTTCGTCCATTGCTTTGCTGTTGCCATCATCCTGCTGCTGCTCTCCAATGACGGCGGGCTGTTTACGAATATGAGCGTCTTCTTTGCCAGCGAATACCTTCTCATCCTTCTTTCCAGATTTGTAGAGTACCACATCTTGGGCTGGTATCGTATCCACGGGCGCAATGTCCGGCGCATCATCTTTGTCGGCCACGACCCCGTGCTCATCAGGCTCTATGATAAGATGATGGCCAACCCGATGGGCGGCTACCATGTCTTAGGCTATTTCTCTGATGTGCGCATGGAGAAAGAGCCCGAAGGCCTGAGCTGGCTCGGCGATGTGGCCACGATGAACAGAAAGTTGACTGCATGGAATAAGAATGTCATGGAGGAGCCGAATGTCGACGAGGTCTACTGCTCGATGTCGCACAACGACGCCCAGGAGATAGAGCTCATCATGCATGCCTGCGACCGCAACATCATGCAGTTCTTCTATGTCCCGCGTATCTTTGCCAGCGAGCGTATGCGCCTCAAGCCGGTGATGCTCGACGACTACATGTGCTACTCCAACCGTATCCAGCCGCTCCTTGACCCGGAGAACCGCATCATCAAACGCACCTTCGATGTCGTCTTCAGTGCCGCCGTCTGCCTCTTCCTCATACCGCTGACGGTCATCGTGGGACTGATTATCAAGATACAGAGTCCCGGCCCCGTCTTCTTCAAACAGTTGCGTACCGGCTTTGATGGCCGTAACTTCTATTGTTACAAGTTCCGGTCCATGCATGTCAACAAGGACGCTGACACGGCGCAGGCCACAGAGCACGACCCGCGCAAGTTCCCGTTTGGTGACTTCATGCGTCGTGCGAATATCGACGAGCTCCCGCAGTTCTTCAATGTGCTGAAGGGTGACATGAGCATTGTGGGTCCGCGCCCGCACATGCTTCACCACACGGAGATGTATGGTAAGCTCATCGACGACTATATGGTGCGTTTGTTCTGCAAGCCGGGTGTCACGGGCTTGGCACAGGTCACGGGGTTCCGTGGTGAGACGAGGGAGTTATGGCAGATGGAGGGTCGTGTGAAGCGCGACATCTATTATGTCGAGCACTGGTCGTTCTGGCTCGACCTGAAGATTATCGCCATGACCTTTATCTCCATCTTCAAGCACGACAAGAACGCGTTTTGAGAAATATCTGAGCACTGACCCCGGAGGGGTCACACTTTCAATAACCCCAGGTCGTCTCGGTACCGGGAGGGCGGCGCGTAGCGCGAACTCCCGGTACCGAGCGACCTGGGGGCAGCTATATATATGCGTAAAGACCTCGGAGAGGTCTCACGTGGACAGCAGAACAAATTATTGTCCACGAAGAACACGAAGATCACGAAAAGGAAAATAATACGAAGAACACGAAAGTCGGCTTCGCCGATCATACGCTGATGACTCGCTGATAATACGATGCATCATCGGTGATGCCGACTTTCGTGTCCTTAGTGGACAATAGATATGCTTTGCTGTCCACGTGAGACCTCTCCGAGGTCTTTCCACTCTGTCATCCAACAAACCCCAGGTCGCTTGGTGCCGTGAGGTCGCGCTTCGCGCTGTCCTCACGGCACCGAGACGACCTGGGGTCATTCATGGTGCGACCCCGCCGGGGTCGGCAAATTCATTCCTCACTCGAATAGCTGTCTGCTTCTCACTCTATTTCCCCAATACCTTCTTTGCGAAGGAGTGGACGGGATAGTAGACGGCGAGCCATCCGGCAGCTATGACGGTGACGAAGATGACGAGGATGTCGCTATAGTGAACGCTGACGGGATAGGCGTTGACGATGAAGCTTCCGTCGCTGCTGCCCATGGGTACGAAGCCGAACTGCTGTTGCAGCAGACAGAGCAACAGACCGATGGCGATGCCGAGGACGGCGCCGATGACACTGATGAGGCGACCCTCGAAGAGGAAGATGCGCGTGATGGTCTTGTTGTCAGCACCGAGGTTACGGAGCGTCACGATGTCGTCTTTCTTGTCGATGATAAGCATGGACAGCGACCCGATGATGTTGAAGCAAGCCACGATGAGGATGAAGGTCAGGAAGATGTACGCCATGAGCTTCTCTATCTTCATGATTTTGAACGTGTCGGCCTGCTGCTCAAAGCGGTCGAGGACCTTGTATTTGTCGCCCGCAATGTCCTGCATCTCGTGCTGTACGGCGTCGAAGTCGGAGCCTGGCTTCAGTCGTAGCTCCAAAGCCGAGAGGCGCCCCTGTCCGTCGAAGAGGCGGCGGGCAAAACCTATGGATGTGATGATGTAGTTAGCATCGTATTTCTTCTGGTTCACGGCAAAGACGACGCCGTCGGAGAGCAAGCTGTCGACGACGAAGCCATTCTGCATGTCGCTCATGTCGAGCTGTCCCTCGCGGCGTGGTGCATAGATGCGCAGGTAGTTGTCCCAGTGTGCGCCCGTGCCGAGGTTGGCGGCGAGGCGGATACCCGGCGTACCGTATTCGAGGTTTGCGGTGTGGAGCTCGAAGCGCCCGTCGCCATAGAGAATCTCCGTGATATGTGTGAGGTCGGCGAAGTTGTCGTCGACACCCTTCACGGTGACCATGGCCTGGTGGCCGTTGTAGACAGCGAGGGCCATGTCCTCATAAGTCTCTGTCGCCACCTCGACTTCAGGGAGGTGGCGTATCTTTGTGAGGATAGGGTCGTCGGCGGCCACTGTCTTGCCCGTCACGGGGACGACCTTTATCTGCGGGTCGAAATTTGTGAAGAAACCCGCTACGAGGTCATGGAAGCCATTGAAGACGGAGAGGACGATGACGAGGGCTGTCGTGGCTACGGCGACACCGATGACGGAGACGAGGGAGATGACGTTGATGGCGTGCGTCTTCTTCTTGGAGAAGAGGTAGCGTCGTGCGATGAAGAAAGGAAAGTTCATACCGCAGTGTTACTTCTTCAGCAGTTCGTCGATATGCTCCATGTAGTCGAGGCTGTCGTCGAGGAAGAAGCGTAGCTCTGGGATGATGCGCAGCTGGTTGCGGACGCGGCGTCCGAGCTCGTAGCGTATCGTCTTCTCGTTGCTTCTGATGTTCTCTAAGAGTTCCTCACCCTTCTCAGAGGGGAAGATGCTCAGGTAGGCCGTGCAGATGCTCAGGTCCGGGCTGATGCGCACGCGTGTCACACTGACCAGGACGCCGTGGGTCTGGCGTGTCTGGCTCTGGAATATCTCAGCAAGCTCCTTCTGGAGGAGGCGGGAAATTTTGTTTTGTCTTGTCTCTTGCATAATGGTAAATATTAGGGCTGCTGCAAAGCAGCGGGGTGATGGCGGGGCAGTGGTCAGCCGAGGTCGATATGGGTGGCGGAAATCTTTTCGTGAAGGAAGATGGAGGCCGACTCCTTGAACTTGTCAGCGTTCTCGGTGGTGTAGTAAGCCACTGAGGAGCCTTTGGTGAGGGCGGCGTCCATATCGGGGTGGCGTTGGAGATAGTTCTGTAGGCTGTTGGCCACATACTCGCCCTGTGGGACGATGGTCACGCCGGGCTTAGTGTATTTCAGAATCTTCGGCATGAGGAGCGGAAAGTGGGTACAGCCGAGGATGATGGTATCGATGTCAGGGTCCTTGAGCATGAGCTGCTCGATGCGCTTCCTGACGAAGTAGTCGGCACCTGGGGAGTCAGCCTCGTCATATTCCACGAGGGGCACCCAGAAGGGGCAGGCCTGGCCCGTGACCTTGATGTCGGGCCACCGTTTCTGTATCTCGATGTCGTAGCTGTGGCTTTTCACGGTGCCCTCCGTGGCGAGGAGTCCGACGTGGTTGTTGCGTGTGATGGTGCCGATAACCTCTGCGGTAGGTATGATGATGCCCAGGACGCGGCGGTCAGGGTCCCATTGGGGAAGGTCGTTCTGCTGAATAGAGCGCAGGGCTTTTGCCGAGGCGGTGTTGCAGCCGATGATGACGAGGCGGCAGCCCATCTCGAAGAGTTTGTAGACAGCCTGGCGTGTGAACTCGTAGACGACATCGAAGGAGCGCGGGCCATAGGGTGCGCGGGCATTGTCGCCGAGATACAGATAGTCGTATTGCGGCATGAGCTGTCGGATGCCGTGGAGGATGGTGAGACCGCCGTAGCCGGAGTCGAAGACGCCGATGGGTCCCGGGGTATGGGGTAGAGAAGATTTCATAGTCGACAATGTTAACGTGCTGCCTTGATGACGTCGTCGGTGATGTCGACGCCCATGGTGGTGTCGGCATAGGGCATGGCGTTGCCGTCGGTATTGATGACGAAGGCGAGATGGCGCTGCTGTCCGATGCGTGTGATAGCGGCGTTGACGGTCCTGCGGAGGGGTGTCAGTGCCTCCTGCTCAGCCTCACGGAGCAGACGGCGGGCCTCTTCCTTGAAGGCCATGTTCTTCGCCATGAGGTCCTGGAGCTCAGCCTGCCGCTTCTGCCGGATGGACGGCGCCAACGAAGCCTGCTGCTCGATGAAGAGCTCGTATTTCTGATTGAACTCGTCCTCGACACGCTTCATCTCGGCGTCGTATTTAGCCTTGAGGTCGTCGAGGTTGTGCCTGGCGATGACATAGTCGGGGAGGGCATGGAGGGCGGAGTCGCAGCTCAGGAAGCCGAAGTGCACCATCGTGTCCACCTTCTGGGCCATGGCCGTGAGGCCGGTGAGGGCGAAGAGGATAGAGAGAAAAAAGGTCTTCATGATGATTGTCTGTTTTTAGCCTTGGTAGGCAGTGGCTAATAGCCAAAGCTCCAAGACCCTTCCGGCAGAGGCCGGCGAGTCTTGGGGCTTGGAAAGTCGTCAATGTGTTGATTACTTCATCTTGGCAATCTCGGCCTGCACCTTAGCGGTGACATCCTCGACATTGGTGCCTGTGTATACAGCCACCCCGTCCTCGAAGATGTAGGTGAAGCCACCGTTCTTGCCCACGTTCTCAATGGCGTTGCGCACCTTTGTGATGACGGGCTGCATGAGGTCCTGCTGCTTCTTCTGCAGAGCCTGCTGGTTGTCCTGGTAGGTCTGCTGAATCTTCTGATAGAGGCTCTGGAGTTCCTGCTCTTTCTGCTGCTGGGCAGTAGCGTTCATGGTGCTCTTTCCCTTCTCGTAGGCGTCGCTCTGGCGTGTGAGCTCGTCCTGCATGCTCTTCAGGTCGTTCTCATAAGTCTTCTGCTGAGCCTGGAGCTCACCGTTGATCTTGGCAATCTCGGGGAGAGCCTGCATGATGGTCTGAGTGTTGACTTTACCAAACTTCTGTGCAAAGGTGGCAAGAGGTGCCATCAGCATGATGAATAAAAGGAGTTTTTTCATTGTTGTTATTGATTTTATTAATTCTTTTTGTTTGTAAGGGCATAGTGCCCGTTGTTGTAGCATGAGCTTATCTTGCGGAGTATCCGAGCTTCTTGAGCACCTCGTCGGAGATGTCAATCCTCGGCGATCCGAAGATGATGGCGGTGTCGGAGGCTCTGTCGAGGACGAGGCTATAGCCTCTGAGGTCAGCAATCTCCTTGACGGCGTTGTAGATCTCTTCCTGGATAGGCTGTAGGAGGCTCTCGCGCTTCTTGAAGAGCTCACCCTCCGGGGCGAAGTACTTCTGCTTGAGGTCGGCGGCCTCCTTCTCCTTCTTCATAATCTGCTCCTGCTTGGCCTTCTTCTGCTCCTGGGAGAGGAAGACGACCTCGTTCTGATAGTTCTTGTACATTGTCGAAGCCTCGGTGTTGAGGGCCTCGACCTCAGCCTGCCATTTCTTCGATGTCTGGTTGAGCTGTTCGTTGGCGCGCTCGTAGGCGGGGATGTTCTTCAGGACATACTCCATGTCGATGAGCGCAAACTTCTGTGCCCCTGCCTTCAGCGGCATGAGAGCCACGAAGGCGAGGAGGATGAGGAATGATGTTATCTTCTTGTTCATTGTTGATACGCTGTTTAGCTGTTCTGAACTGATATGTTAGAATTCCTGTCCGAGGACGAAGTGGAACTGCGAGCCACCCTTGGTGCCGTTGACGTTATCCCTGTCGAAGCCGTAACCCCAGTCGATACCCATGAGTCCGACCATGGGGAGGTAGATACGCACGCCGATACCCGCCGACCGCTTCATGTTGAAGGGGTTGAAGTCGCTGACGTTGGTCCAGGCGTTACCGCCTTCGAGGAAGGTGAGTCCGTAGATGGTGGTGTTGCCGAGCATGAACGGGTAGCGGAGCTCCAGAGTGAAGCGGTCGTAGGCGTAGCCGTTGTAGGCCAGAGAACCGTTCTCGTAACCGCGCAGGCCGATGGTCTCCTCACCGAACGACGAGGAGTAGCCGCTCATACCGTCACCGCCCATATAGTAGGTCTCGAACGGCGTCTTCTTGTATTTGTTGTAGCTGCCCAGGATACCGAAGTCGGCGCGTGTCATGAGCACGAAGCACTTCTGACCCTGTGTCAGGGCGGTGTAGGTCCTGGAGCGGAAACTCCACTTGTGGTACTCAATCCACTTGTACTTCTCCTGCTGCTCGGCGACATAGGACGGGGAATAGGGGTTGTTGGCCAAGTTCTTATAGTCCTTGTTGTCGAAGAGTGACCATGGCGGTGTCAGCGTCACGGAAGCCGAGAAGTCGGAGCCGGTACGTGGGAAGAGCTGGTTGTCCGTCGACGTTCTGCTCAGCGAGAGGCTGAGGTTGAGGTTGTTGGCGTTACCGTTTGTCATGAGGTAGAAGTACTGCCAGTTCTTCAGCATGTAGCGGGTGTAGGACAGTGCTGCCGAGACGGTGAAGTAGTCGTCAGGCCATCTCAGACGCTTGCCCCAGCCCAGGGTGGCACCGAACAGCTTGATATACTTGTCGGGGTCGTAATAGTTCTCGTAGTTGGAGTAGTTATACCCGTAGGAGTTATATCCGTAGAGGCTGTAGGCATAGTTGTTGGCCCACGCCTGGTTGTAATAGTTGCTGTTGATATCCGTCTGCTTGGAGAAGAAGAAACTCAGGGAGAGCTGGTTCGGGCGCTTGCCACCAAACCAGTTGGTGGAATAGGAGGCGCTGTAGCTCTGGTAGTAGGTACCATTGGTCTGCACATTGAGTGAGAGCTGCTCGCCGTCGCCGATAGGCATGATGCCTCGGTGCTCCTTGTTCTTGTGGAAGAGGTTGGCCAGTGAGAAGTTGTTCAGCTTCAGACCCACGCGGCCGATGACGCCCGTCTGACCCCAGCCGAGTGAGAACTCAATCTGGTCGTTGGACTTCTGTTCGAGCTGCCAGTTGATGTCCACGGTTCCGTCCTCGTAGTCGGGTTTGACATCGGGGTTGATCTTCTCCGGGTCGAAATGTCCCATGGAGGCTATCTCACGGTAGGAGCGCATGATGGCGTCCTTGGAGAAAAGGTCACCAGGCTTGGTGCGGAGCTCGCGTCTGACAACATTCTCATAGAGGCGGTTGTTACCATAGATACGGACGTGTGAGAGGTGGGCCTGTGGACCCTCCTGGACACGCATCTCCAGGTCGATGGAGTCGCCCTGGATGTTCTGCTCCACGGGATCGATGTTGGAGAAGACATAGCCGTTGTTGTAATAGAGGTTGCCCACGGCATCGTCGTCCTCCTTGAGGCGCTTGCTGAGGAGCTTCTGGTTGTAGACGTCACCGGGCTTCATGCCAAGGACGGCATTGAGGTAGTCGGTGGTGTAGACGGTGTTGCCCACCCAGTGGATGTTGCGGATATAGTATTTCTGCCCCTCGTCGACCTTTATCCAGATGTTGACGTGCTTGGGGTCGTTGTTCCAGACGCTGTCGCCGAGGATGGCGGCATCGCGGTAACCGAGCTCATAGTATTTGGACAGGAGCTTCTCTTTGTCCTCTTTCCAGCGCTCAGGGGTGTATTTCTTTGACTTGAGGAAGTTGGCAAACTTGCCGGCCTCGTGGGTCTTGGCAAAGGCGCCCTTCTTCAGGAAGCCACCTTTGATCTTCGACGTCTTGAGGTGCTTGTTGCCCTCGATGAAGATGTTTCTCACCTTCATCTTCTCCTTCTTGTCGATGATGATGTCAAGGATGACCTGGTTCTTCTTCGAGGCATCCTCGCGCTGGTTGATTTCTATGTCAGCGTTCTTATAGCCTTTGTCGTCGAAGTATTTCTTTGCCAGGATTTTGGCACGGTCTATCATGTTTGGCGTAATCTGTCCGCCTTTGAGGATACCGAGCTTCTTCTCCATATCCTCCTTCTCGGTCTTCTTCAGGCCGATGTAGTTGATGTCGGAGACTCTGGGTCTGGGCTTGAGGGCGATATGCAGATAGATTTTCTCGCCCACGATGGAGTCGGCTGAAATCTGAACGTCGGAGAAGAGTCCGTGCTGCCAGTAGCGCTTCACGGCGTTGGTAATCTCCGTGCCCGGCACAGAGATTCTCTGTCCCACGGTGAGCCCTGAGATACCGGCGAGCATATAGTCCTCGTAGCCTTCCATGCCGGAGACGTTGAAGCCTCCGATGACGAGATTTCTCGGTGTACCGGCATAGGTGATGTCGGGGTGTATGATACGCTCCTGCGCCTCGGCGCCGACACAGCATGCTAAGGCCAGCATGGCGGCCATTACTTTCTTCTTGTTATAGTGCATCCTATTAATTCTTTTCTCTCTCTACTTGTGCCTCAGTCTTTCCGAAACGGCGCTGACGGCTCTGGTATGACTCTATAGCTTTGTGAAGGTCCTCCTCGGAGAAGTCGGGCCAGTAAGTGTTTGTGAAATACAGTTCTGTGTAGGCAATCTGCCACAGCAGGTAGTTGGAGATGCGGTATTCTCCTCCTGTGCGGATGAGCAGGTCCGGGTCGGGCATGAAGCTCGTCTGCAAATGCTGGGCGATGACGTCCTCGGTGATGTCGTCGGCGGGGATACCCTCGCTGACGATGTCTTTCACGGCCTTCGTTATCTCCCAGCGTGAGGAGTAGCTCAAGGCCACGACCATCGTCATGGCATCGTTGGCGGCGGTGTGTGCCTCGGTCTCGTGGAGACGGTCCTGGACGGGCTGGGGCAGGCGGCCGATGTCGCCGATGACACGGAAGCGCACGTTGTTCTTCATGAATATCTCGTCCTCAAGGTTGGTCAGGACAAGGCCCATGATGGCATGGACCTCCGTGGCGGGGCGGTTCCAGTTCTCTGTGGAGAAGGTGTAGAGGGTGAGCTCCTTGACGCCGAGGCGCACGCATTCCGAAGTGATTCTCCTGACAGTCTCTACACCGGCCTGGTGGCCGTAGCTGCGGTCTTTACCTCTTTCTGTGGCCCATCGGCCATTGCCGTCCATGATGATGGCAATATGGTGTGGGATGTTGTTCATATCCATGAGCATAGTGCTTTATTCTTTGTTACAGGTGACGCATCGCGGTGAGAAGGAGTAGGAGATGGAGAGCTGAAGCCGTGAGAAGCAGTCGGTGTTCTTAAACATTCCGCTGCTCTCCACCTGATACGGGTCTTTGACACCGTCGAGCCAGTCGTTGGTGGTGAAGTCGATGGCCCATTCCAGGCCGATGTTCACCCTGTCGCCAATCTTGTATTTCACTCCGAGACCCAAGGGCAGCGTCAGGGCGGCATGGCTCTTCTCCGGTGTCTTGGCCACGGCCATGCCGATGCCGCCGAAGACGAAGGGCGTGAGGCGTTTGGCACCCCGGTAGTCCCATCCCGTGCCATAAGGCCAGAAGTTGTACTCGTAGGTGACATCGGCGCTGTAGAGCCTGTTGCTGAACGTGTAGCCCGCCGTGGTGTAGTCAGGATAATAAGTCGTGACATCCTTGGCGTCACCCTTGAGCTTGCCCACGGCGACATTGAGTCGCAGGGCCATCCAGGGGTTGAAGTTGTAGCGGCCGATGAGGGCTGCCGCAGGCTGCAGGTCCTTGGTGAGGTTGCCGTTGAAGTCGCCGAGGTATCCCGTCGTGCCGATGGCGGCACCCACCTCCAACCGGTATTCCGGATCGTCCTGGGCATGAGCCGTGAGAGCGCCGGCGGCGAAGAGCATAATGGTAAGGATTCTGGCGAGTCTCATCGTGTATGGGTCGTGACGGACTTATTGAGCAGTGCGTGTGAAGACGGTCTGGTTCTTGGCCCAGCCTAAGCGGGCGAGGCGACCGGACCATATCTCGTCGCTGCCGTCACGGGTGATATACATTATATTATTATTGTCTGTCGTGATGGTCACATGGGCAGCTGTCCTGCCAAAGGCTGTGGGCAGCGTGTAGATGGTGTTCTGGCTCCAGGTGAGTCCGTTGTCAGGGCTGAAGTAGACCTTTGAGAAGTCGCCACCGGTGGCGATGATGCCGCCGTCGTAGCCTGTGGCGGTGAGGTTGGCGAGGTAGGGCAGTGTCTTCTGGTTGTAGTCGTCTTTGGAATAGAAGGCCCATTCGTTGGTGGCGTTGTCGCTCTCCTCAACCTTGCTCCATACCACGGTCTTGCCGTTGTTGTTGCCGATGAGCACGAGGTTATAGGTGCCGGGGTTCACAGCCGATTCCCTGACAATGATGTTGGCGTTGGCGGTAGGCAGATAGGAGGCGTCGTCGTCGATGCTCTCTGCGGTCCACTGCGCGGAGCCTAAGGGGCTACGCATGATGCTGCCGTTGCGCATGGCGTATTTATAGGCTGCCGTGCGTGCCAGGGCGTCGGTGTCGGCGTCGGCGACAGTCGTCTCCTGCCATCCCGATGTGCCTTTGGTGAAGGCCACGCTCTCGCCGTTGCGCTGCCCTAAGAGGGCGACGGTGCCGTCGGTGAGGGTGACGAAATGGCGGTTGGTGACACCGCTCAGGCCTGCCACCTCGGTCTTGTTCCATGCAAAGGCGTCGGGACGCTCGCGATGGACGTTGACCGTGACGGTATATTCACGCCAGGCCGTAGCACGCATGTTGTACACACGCACGCGGACGGGATTGGAAAAGTCGATGGAGTCGGAGGAAGAATAGTAGACGAGGCTGTCCTTGCCTGTCGACGACTTGAGGTTGAGAACTGCTGTGCCGCCGTTGACGGTGCCGATGGTAGCCAAGACAGCGCTGACCTTCGTGCCCGCGGGCAGGGAGTCGGCGTTGGAGATAGTGGCCGTCAGCTGGTCGATGTCGAACTTGTATTTGCTGCCTGTCAGCGAAGTGGTGTAGGTGGAGTCGGTGACACCATCCTTTGCTGTGGTGTGGTTCACGACGCTCAGGGTTCCCAAACTGAAACTCGAGATGGCCGTGTCGTCATAGTATGTGGTATCGTCATTGTCATCGTTGCTAAGACATGAGGACAGCGTCAAAATGGCTGTGAGCATGATGCAAATAGGCGAAAAGCAGTGTCTCATTGTTGCTATTTTCTCTGTAAATTACTATTTTAGCTGCAAATTTACTAAGAATGATTTAATTACGCACTCTTTTTGCCTTTTAATTATGTTAAAACAAAAAAGGCAGCACAATCACTTGTACTACCTTCTTGTAGGGAAAATGTTTTCATCGGCTTTGGAGGGCGGAAAAATACAACCAACGACATGGCTGACCGCAAAACTCCCGCTGATGGAAACTCATTCCCGTTTTTACCTTAAAAATCTATCAAACTACTAACCTAATGAAACTTAAATGGAGTCTTCTCACGAAGACGCTGCAAATTTACTTATTTAAAACGAAACGGCCAAACAAGTTGGCAATTTTTTGAAGAAAAATTTCAGGCGACAGCGTTGCCGGCCTTTAATATCTTCCTCCCTCCGTTTTTACGACTTTGCCGTCCTTGAGGGTTATAATTCTCTGATTACGAGAACCGCGGAAGGCGAGTGTGACGTCGCGGAGGGCTTCTACATACTCTCCGTCGACGATGACGTCGACGAATGGTAATATTTTTGACAATGTTGCTGAGGCTTCTATGTCCTCAAATTTGAATCCTGTGTAGAGCCAGATGTCTTTGTCGGGGAGTTTGTCCTTGACTTCTTTGGCCAGTGTCGTGATGTCGACGGGCGAGCACAGTGGGTCGCCGCCGGAGAGGGTGAGACCTTGGATGTAGGGTTTGGCGAGCTCTGAGAAGAGATACTCGTGAGCGATGTCGTCGAAGGGCTTGCCGCCCTTGAAATCCCAGGTCTCCGGGTTCTGACAGCCTTTACAGTGGTGGGAGCATCCGGCCACCCAGAGGGTGACGCGGAAGCCCTCGCCATTGTTGACGTCACAGGTTGTGATATCGTGAAATCTCATTGTTGAATCAGATGTTTTCGCGTGGGGCTGCTACTTTCGTCTTGCCCACGTTGAGGTCGCCGCCCTGAGCGGCGTCAGCTTTTTTTTCTTCTGCTACGGTCTGCTTGAAAGAGCGGATGTGCTTCACGCGGTCCATGACCTCAGCCTGCTTGCCGAGGTTGAAGTTGTGGTAGTCGGTGGTGAGGTAGCCGGTGACACGGCGCAGGCGACGGATGTTGTGGCTGCCGCAGATGGGGCAGGCGTCGTTGATCTCGTCGGTATAGCCGCAGTCCATGCAGGTGTCGTTGGGGACGTTGATGGCGAAGTAGGGGATGTCCTTCTCCATAGCGTAGTCGATGATCTTCTCCAGGGCGCCGACATTGTGCTTGGTGGTGGAGGGGAGCTCGACGTAGGTGATGCAGCCGGCGGAGGAGTAGCCGGTGAGCTGGCTCTCGATGTCGATCTTCTCAAACGGCGTCATCTTCTCCCACACGGGGACGTGGATGGAGTTGGTGAAGTAGTCGCGGTCGCTGACATTCTTGATGACACCGTATTTAGCCTTGAACTTCTGCATGGCGGTGTAGCAGAGGTTCTCGGCGGGTGTGTAGTAGACGCCGAAGTTGAGCTTGTACTGCTCCTTGAATTCCTTGCAGCGCTTGCTGAAGAGTGTCTCGATGCGCTTGGCCAGTGCCATGCCCATGGGTGTGGTCTGGTTGCAGCCGATGAGGAGCTGGAGGGTCTCGGCGAGTCCGAGCTGTCCCATGGCTAAGGTGCCGTGCTTCATGGCCGAGCGGATGCCCTCCTCGGGGATGTAGCCTGCCATGGTGTGGTTGTCCCACATAAACGGTGCCGTCTTGGGGTCCTGGGAGCATATCCAGTTGAAACGCTCGATGAGGGTGTCCTTAGCTTCGTGAATCTTCTCGTCGAGGAGCTTCATAAACTTCTCCACGTCTCTGTCGGCCTCCATGGCCAGCGTGGGCAGGATGATGGTGGTGGGGCAGATATTGCCGCGTCCGTCCTTGAGCTGTCCCAGTCCGTTGATGTCGTAGCCGTTGGCGGTGCGGCATCCCATGGTGGAGAAATAGGTGCGTGGGTCGTTGCGGTCGTAGCCGGCGTTGCCGCTCCAGTCCACGTTGGCGTAGTTGGGGTAGAGGCGCTGTGAGGTGGAGCGCATGGCGAGCTGCTTGAGGTCGTAGTTGGGTGTGCCCGGCTTGTCGTTGACACCTTTCATATACTGGAAGATGCCGCAGGGGAAGATGGGGGTGTTGTGGTGGAAGCCGATGCCCTCTAAGGAGCCGAGGAGCAGGGCACGGGTGACGAGCCGGCCTTCCTCCAGGGTGCAGGTACCATAGTTGATGGAGGTGAAGGGCAGCTGGTCGCCGCTGCGGCTCTGCAGGGTGTTGAGGTTGTGATACATGGCCTCGACAGCCTGGTGGAGCTCCTGGATGGTCTCGCACAGGGCGCTGTTGTAGTATTTGGCATCAAGGTGTGCCTTGTTGGCCAGGGTGAAGTCGCTCTTCTTAAGATGTGTCTTTTGGAAGAAGTCCTCCTTCAGGGAGTCTGTCCACTTCTCGAAGGCCGAGCGGGTGACGCCGATATTATCTGTATAGGTCTGGTCGTAGAGGGCCACGAAGTCGGTGGTGTCGTAGTCGGGCTGGTCTCTGACCCATGCGGCGATATAGTGCTTGAAGAACGACTTGCGGAAGTAGGGCACCATCGTCCAGTCGATATGTGTGGCGCTGACGCCGCCGAACTGGTCGAGGCTCTGCAGCTGGAAGATGACGGCCACGAGCTGCATGGCGGTGTTTAGCGAACCGGCGGGGCGCACGTCGCCCTGACGGGTGTGGAAACCCTTGGACAGCAGGTCGTCGAAAGGTATGGACAGGCAGTTGTGGAAGCCGATGGCATACTTGTTGAGGTCGTGGATGTAAATCTCGTTGTTCTCGTGGTTGCGGCGGGCCATGTCGCTCATGCAGTGGTCGAGGGCATACTGCTTCTCGTAGACGTTGGCAGCCTCGCCGGAACGGCCACCACCGGAGTATTCGTCGATGTTGGCATTCTGGTTGACGACATTCTTTGCCATGAGCTTGTCCTCATAGGCCTTCTTGACGCGCATCTCTCTGTCGAGCTTGTGCTGATAGCGGTATTCGCAGTAGGCGATGACGGCGCGTGTCTCGCCCTCCTGGGCCAGCACCTCAACGACGGTATCCTGGATGTTCTCTATCTCAAAGATGTTGGTAGAGGGCAGGTACTTCTTCTCGCAGAGGGAGAAGACTCTGTCGGCATAGTCCTGAGCGATAGCTTCAATGTCACCCTCGTGGCCGATGGCCTTGAGGTCTTTGAGGATGGCGGTTTTAATCTTTTGCAGGTCGAACGGCACCACCTTGCCGTCGCGCTTTCTTACTTGTATCATGGCAATATCGTTAAATCAGTTAGATGATTTCGGAAACTTTTCTGATTTTTCTTTGCGGAAAGTTTTCCGTTTTGGAAAACTTCCCGCTTCTGAAATGGCGAGAAGTTTTCCGTTTCTTCCTACTTTCCGACTGCAAAAGTAAGAAAAAGATTGGTATGATTGAAACATTTCCAAGGCTTTTTTTCTGTCCTCATGCAACTTTTTTTCGATACCTTTGCTTGTCAGCGTTTTACCGCTTCTCACCTCAAATGATACTTTGGGCAATCGGCGGAAGCGCTTGACAATGACTATCTTCCTGCCTTAAGGACAGAGTGAATAAATGTGGGGAATGTTTGCTATTCGGCAGAAATAGCTGTAACTTTGCACCCATAAACAAACTAATAGGCTATGTCACGCGTTATTTCCCTTATAAAGCACTGGACGCTGCTCTTTGCGCTCTTGGTGGGTTCCATCATCTATCTTCTTTTTTCACAGGTTCCCTTTTTAGAACCTGTCGGCGACTTTGCCGGTCCGAAACTCGTGGAACTGCTCCCCGTTGTCATCTTTATCATGTTGTACATGACGTTCTGCAAGATTGACATGCACAACTTCAAGCCCCGGAAGTGGCATTTCGCCCTTCAGATTGTGCGCACGGTGCTCACGGCCCTCGTGGTCCTCGTCATCGTGCATCTGACGTCTCCCGACGCGAAGATCGTCTGGGAGGGCATCTTCATCATCGTCATCTGCCCTACGGCGGCCGCGGCGGCTGTCGTCACGGAGAAGTTGGGTGGCAGCATCGCCACGATGACGGTGTATATGATTATCGCCAACTGCTTTACCGTTGTCATCATTCCCTTCTTCTTCCCGATGGTGGAGCGTAGCGCCAACGTGTCGTTTATGACGGCCTTCCTCCTGGTCCTGGACCGTGTGGTGCGTGTTCTCATCCTGCCCCTCATCTTGGGTCTGCTCACACAGCGCTTCTTCCCGAAGGTGGTGACATGGGTGAAGCGGATGCCGAATGCACCTTATTATATGTGGTCGTTCAACCTCACTATCATCATGGGTTTGTCGTTGCAGACCATCCTGCACTCTCCGCTGTCGGGCTTGGTGCTCTCGCTGTTGCTCCTGCTGCCCCTTGTGGTGTGTCTCATCCTCTTCTCCTTGGGGAAGTCCATCGGTGGCATCTGGGGCGAGGAGGCGCGCATCTGTGGTGGCCAGTGCTTGGGACAGAAGAATAATGTGGTGGGCATCTGGCTTATGCTCCACTTCCTCAACCCTGTCTGCGTCATCGCGCCCTGCGCCTACATGGTATGGCAGAACATCATCAACGCCGTCCAGCTGTGGTATAAAGAAAAGTATGGGTACCTGAAATGGTGATAGGTGTTAGGTGATAGGTGTTAGGTGATAGGTGTTAGGTGTTAGGTGGTGGGTGTTAGGTGTTAGGTGTTAGGTGGTGGGTGTTAGGTGTTAGGTGGTAATGGCTTGTATTGTGGGAAGAAGCTATTGAGTTGGGAGTAGGGCGTTACTTAAGTTGGGGAATCTTCAACCTTTCCTGACCCCGAGGGGTCACACTGTGGGTAGTTCCGGGTGAGCACTGACCCCGGAGGGGTCACACCATGAATGACCCCAGGTCGTATCGGTGGCGTGAGGGCGGCGCGTAGCGCGACCTCACGCCACCGAGCGACCTGGGGTATGAGCGAGGAGAGTGGAAAGACCTCGGAGAGGTCTCACGTGGATAGCAGGACATATTAGACCAACCGTAGAGCAGGATATACTATACGTCTCTTGTGTCATCCGCAAGTACTGCGTCGTCCTTATGTCCTGCGTCGCCTCTGTGCTGGACGTGCTGCTTGCCTCCTTCCACGTGAGACCTCTCCGAGGTCTTTGCCTCCCGACAGTCTTCAAACCCCAGGTCGCTCGGTGCCGGGAGTGCTCGCTTCGCATCGCCCTCCCAGCACCTCGACGACCCTGGGGTCATTCATGGTGTGACCCCTCCGGGGTCAGCGCTATACCTTGCAATAAGAGAATTTTTGTACTGTCGAACAATTGTTAGCAATTCAATGTCTTTTTTTAAATAAGGTTGACACCTTAAAAAAGAAAAGATGGAAAAGAAAGAAGAAAAATTCCAATCCCAGTTGAATCGTAGTAAACTTGAGAGGTCTTGCTACGAGATGGTACACCTTCAAGGACTCCCTGTTGTAGAAGTTGCCAAAAAAACAGGACTCAGCAGACAGACAATTTACTTATATCTTCGTAACTTTGAGGCCATAAACCCTAAAGTAGCAGATCAGATGAAGAAAAGTGGTAGAGATGTCACCCCAGAGGACTATAAGGCACTTCAGGACGAGGTAGCCCGTCTGAAAAGCGAGCTGAAGCAACAGAAGCTTCGCGCAGACTTCTATGAGGAGATGGTCGCATTCGGCAAGGATGTATACGGCATAGATCTAAAAAAAGCTGGCACCAAGTAGCCAGTAGGCTTCACGAACGTGACGTGAGGGCTTATGCTGTCACGTCGCTTTGTGGGCTGCTTGGTGTGAGTACGCAAGCCTACTACAAGCATGAGGATACGCAAATGCGTAAATTGGCAGAGGAAGCATTTGTCGTCGAGTTCATCAAGCGCATACGCGAGCGCGACCGTGGCATTGGCGGCGGCAAGTTGTGGCGTATGTACAAAAAGGAGTTTGGCGGGGAGCATGCCGTTGGCTACAACCGTTTCTACGACATCGTGGAGAAGTACGGGCTGAAGGTGCGCAAACGCCGCCGCAGGGCCAAGACCACGGACTCCGACCATGACTTCCCAACCTATCCGAACCTTGTGAAGGACATCATTCCCGTTCGTCCCAACCAGGTGTGGGTCAGCGACATAACCTATATGGTCATATACGTGGACGGGAAGTCTGGAGAGTACAAGTTTTGCTACCTCTCGCTCGTCACCGACTACTATACAAAGGAGATTGTGGGCTGGTGTGTCGGCGAGACATTAGAAGCAAGATTTGCCATCGAGGCCTTGAATATGGCCCTTGCTCGTCTTGACAAGAACCTTGTGTATGACATCATACACCACTCTGACCGTGGCGTCCAGTACGCCAGCTTTGCGTACACAGACATACTGAAGGCACGCGGCATACGCATCAGCATGACCGAGTGCGGCGACCCAAAGGACAATGCCGTCGCCGAGCGGGTAAACGGCATTATAAAGAATGAGCTGCTAAAGGGTATGGTGTTCCACAGCATAGGGGAGGTGAGGGCAGCCGTTGCCGGAGCCATTGACTTCTACAACAATGAGCGTCCTCACATGAGCCTTGACTGGAAAACTCCGGCCGAGGCTGCACTTTGCACCGGAGAGTTGAAAAAAAGGTGGGTAAGCCACAGAGAAAATTACCTAAAACAGAAGATTGCATGAAGAAAAATCAGTAACTTTGTGGCGACCCAATAAGAATGTCTTGCTTTTTGCGAGACCAGAACGAGAGCAGGAGGTGAGGCCTCAGTCTTTGCCGCCACTCTTGTTCAGTTATGTTCTTCTAACCCAGCGGTAGTGTCAACCACAATCGTGACTAAGCCGCAAACGTAACAACCAAATATAAAAGTAAAGTTCAACCGGGTCAACCTTCATTAAAAATAAGGCTCAAAGTAGTCAACCAAAAGCGTTAAACTACACAACGCGGCTTTGTCAGCAGTTCGTCTAACAATTGTCAGCAGTTCGTCTAACAATTGTCAGCAGTTCGTCTAACAATTGTCAGCTGTTCGTCTAACAATTGTCAGCAGTTTGGCTAACAATTGTGAGAGACATAACGATAAAGGTAACTACCGTCAATCCCCTATGGTTTTATCTTGGTTTTGTGGCGCTATTAAGGATTTTTCCATTACCTTTGCATTGAATTAGTAAAAAGAAGTCAACGAAAACAGTGGAAAAGAGAGACCATTATAATAATGTGTATAAGAAACTCATGAACGCCGGCTTGCAGCGACTTGTGACCATCATCATCATGTTGGTGATGGTCTGTGGCGTGCAGGCTCAGACATCCTATTCGGTGACGCGTGATCTCACGGCGCAGGCTGACTCCGGACTTCTCTGTCTCGACCCGGCCTTGCAGCAGCTCGCCGAGAAGCTTCTCCAGGGCAAGCAGGGCAGCATCGTGGCCATAGAACCGGCAACGGGGCGCATCCGCTGCATGGTGAGCCATAACAAGGTCGACGACGGTGTGAACCGTGCCATCGCAAAGGTCTATTCTCCGGGCTCGACGTTCAAGACGGCGCAGGCCTTGGAGATGCTCTCTGAGGGGACACTGGTGCCGGAGAAGACCTACCCCTGCCACCGCGGCTTCTACTTCAACAAGATTCATATCGGCTGCCATCCCCATCGGGCACCCTTAGCCCTCGTCCAGGCCATCGGACAGAGCTGCAACTCCTATTTTTGTAAAGCCTTTCAGGAGATGATTGACAACCGACAGGCTTATCTCACCAAATACCGGGCTATCAACCGATGGGCCCGCTATATGCACTCCTTCGGTCTGGGCCACCGCCTCGGCGTCGACCTCCCCGGTGAGGAGGCGGGCTGCATCCCGGACTCTGCCTATCTGCAGCGCCACCACCGCGGCAACTGGAACGGGACGACCATCATGTGGATGGGTATGGGGCAGGGCGAGGTGACGACGACACCGCTGCAGCTCTGCAACCTCGCTGCCCTCATCGCCAACCGCGGATGGTATGTCACACCGCATATCCATAAAGTCCCGGCGGGGTCTAAAGACTCCACCTTTGTCCGTCGCCACCACAGCATGGCGTCGCCAGCGGCTTTCACCACCGTCATCGCGGGCATGCGGGCGGCGGTGACGGGAGGTACGGCGGCGAGTATCAACACGCCCCTGTATAAAATATGTGGGAAGACGGGAACGGCGGAGAACGAGGGTAAGGACCATTCCATCTTCATGGGCTTTGCTCCGATGACGGATGCAAAGATTGCCGTGAGCGTCTATGTGGAGAATGGCGGCTTCGGTGCCGACCTTGCTGCACCCCTCGCTGCCCTCATCATTGAGCAGGCCGTCCGTGGCCATCTCTCGCCGGCATCGCAGAAGAAGGTAGCGCAATGGAGACAGAAAAACGTGAAGATAACACCCGTAGAGAAGGAAATCCGCTTCGACGACCTATAAATAGGCTTATTCCCTGTAGGTTTATTCTCTTTCTTTGGCTTCGTCAGATTACCTTAAATCACCTCTTTCGCTGGACAAGACCATAGCGATGTTTATGATTGTAACTATTCTGCGTTTTGTTCCTCTCATAAATTATCTGGGCGAATAGACTGATACCTGATGATATATCGTTTCCTAAATTAAGTTAATTGTTATACAATTTTCTTGGACGTTATCTGTATAACGATTATCTTTGCACCCGTAATAAATTATATCTTTTATTAAACTTTCTTTGTTATGATAATGATGAGTATAGAGCGGGGGAAGCAAGGGATTGCGATGAGCCCGTTGGAGTATGCCGAGAACAAGGCGCGGATGGTAGCATTCTTTCAGAGGATGATGAATCTTTCTCCACGTGGTGACGGCTTTCCCCGCTGGCAGGATTCTGCCGACCAACTTATTGAGAACGCCTACCAGCTGTGGCAGTGGCGTGTGTTTACCGACAAGTCCACAGGTCGCCCGATGACTTTTCGGGAGATAGCGACGCGGCTCTGCCGCAACCTCCATGTCAGGATGCCCGCCAACATCTATGCTGTGGCAAGGTACAGCCGGTCGACACGGCGGTTGCCGGTCGTGGAATATTTCGCCATGCTGTGGCGTGAGGCACGGCTGAGTCCGGAGATCCTCGTGACCTGGGAGGAGCCGATCACCCTCCCCAAACCAACCAGTTATCGTGGACTTTTTACCCGTTGAGCCGATGGATTTGGTACATTATCTTTACTGGCTTATCCAGCAGCCGGCGGGTTCGGTGAAATGGACGGCTAAACGCAGCGACCTCGTCGAGCTTGTCCTCGACGTGGCGCTGACGGAGCGCCTCCGCGACGGCCGTGGCTTCCCCATGACACAGCGACAGCTGGCCAAGATGGCTTTTCAGGCCGTTGGACTGCCCCTCTCGGTGGGGAACTTCCCCCATGAGGTGTACAGGATTCGTAATCGGGCTAGGGCACTGCCGCCCCTGGAGAAACGCATCATCGGCAATGTCAACGACATCGTGATTGATGACAACAACTAATTTAAATGCTATTTATTACTATTTATTACTATGAAACAATCTCTAAGAAAACAGCTTTCTCCACATTTCATGCTTTATGAGTTTACGCGCAGCGGTGTCGCCATCGAGAACGACCTCGACAACACCCCCAATGCGCAGCAGACGGCGGCGCTGAAGGCGCTCTGCGACAACATCCTTGAGCCGCTGCGTCTCCATTTCGGCCCTATCGTCATCTCTTCCGGCTTCCGCTCGCAGAAGGTGAACCGTCTCGTGGGTGGTGTCCCCTCCTCGCAGCATATGAAGGGTGAGGCGGCCGATATCGTGGTGGGTGACAAGGCACGGGCCACGGCGATGTTCGACTTCATCCGTCGCCACCTCGACTTCGACCAGCTCATCTGGGAGCCCGTCGGTACTGCCAATCTCCGCTGGCTGCATGTCAGCTATACCACGAAGCGAAAGAATAGGGGGATGGTATTGGGTGATAGGTGATAGAACTCCATCATCGTCACAAGATTGTAACACCTACGACACGGAGACGAAAAAAGCAGTGCCTAACCTTTGTCCGTCCTGAACGGATGGTGGGAACTCTCAGCCCGTCATCTGCTCAGGACGAATTTTTCTACGACATGTGCCACACCGTCCTCCTCGTTGGAGTAGGTGATATAGTCGGCCGTGTCCTGGATGTCCTTCGGTGCGTTGGCCATGGCCACGCCGAGTCCGGCGAAGCGTATCATGCTCTGGTCGTTGTAGCCGTCGCCACAGGCGATGACCTCGTCACGGCTGACGCCGACGATGTCGAAGAGACGCTCCAGGGAGTGGGCTTTGTCGATGCCGGGCGGCACGCACTCTAAGAAGAATCCCGCCGAGCGGTAGGCATCCATGCGACCTTTGAAGGTCTCTCCCAGGCGCAGCTCCAGGTCGTGGAGAGGGGCCGGGTCGCCGACGACGAGGCATTTGTTGATAGGGTAGCGCACCTGGTGAATGAAGTCAGTATATTCCACGACAGGCATCTTGTTGATGAAGGCCTCGTGGAGAACATATTTGTTGGCTTTCTTGGTAGCGGCGATGACTTCGTCCTGATAGGTGAGCATCTCCATGCCCGCGGCTTTCACGGCGTCGTAGAGAGGGGGCACCACGGTGGGGTCGAGGGGCTGGTCGAAGACGACCTTCCCCGTGGCGCAGTCTGTGATGCGGCCACCGTTGAAGGCGAGGATATATCCGCCGAAGCTCTTCAGGTCGAGCTCTTCGGCTAAGGCCGTGATGCCATAGGTGGGGCGTCCTGAAGCGAGGACGATGCTCAGACCCTGACGCTCGGCTCGGAGCAGTGTCTCACGCGTGCGTGGGGTCATCTCTTTCTTACTGTTGGTGAGGGTGCCGTCAAGGTCGAGCACGATCATTTTGTATTCCATAGTCTTTATCTGTTATCCTAAAGTTTTTCGTTGTGATGTCCGTCCAGGGCCGTCTCTTCCGCCGTATTACTGTCAGCGGCCTTTTGGCCTAACAGCTTCCTCAGGAGGAAGGAGGCGTTCTGGTTGCGGGCCACGCCGGGTGTTATCTTATAAGAGTAGGTGACGTCGTTGCCGAGCGCTATCTCGAAGCAGAAGTTGTGGAAGACGGGGCTCTCCTGCTCCATCTTCGAGAGTTCGAGGTCGTGAGTGGCGATGATGCCCGTCACGGGCTCTTTCTCCATGGCTCTGAGGAACATCCGTGAGCCGTTGAGCTTATCCAGGGAGTTGGTGCCCCGCAGAATCTCGTCGAGGATGATGAGTGTGGGAGCGTCGGCAGAGAGGCTGTCGAGGAGCTGGTGGAGGCGCAGCAGCTCGGCATTGAAATAGCTGATGCCGTGGGTGAGGTCGTCGTTGGTGCGCATGCTTGTGAAGAGGTGGAAACGCGACACGGTGAGGCGCTTGGCAAAGACGGGCATGGCATTCATGGCCAGCACGTAGTTGATGCCGACGGTGCGGAGAAAGGTGCTCTTGCCCGCCATGTTGGCGCCGGTGACGATATAGAAGTTTCGGTCTTTCAGAGAGACGTCGTTGCGCACGGCCTTCTCGCCGAGGAAGGGGTGCCACAGGTCGCGGGCCTCGTAGACGACCTGCGGGCTGTCGACGACAGTGGCATGGGAGGCCTCGGGGTGGTTGGCGGCAAACTGAGCCTTGCTCACGGCCACGTCCATTGCCGTGATGCTGTCTATCCACTGTGGCAGGTTGTCGGCAGCGATGGTTCGCCAGTGGTAGAACTTCGCCACGAGGAAGATGCCGCGCAGACCTAAGGCGTCGCTGAAGAAACGGTAGGCGTCGTTGCCGCGGAGGGTGAGGGTGTCGACGATGGCTGTCAGCCTCTCGAAGGAGTCGGTGAGGGCTGTGACGTCGTCCGGCCGCTCCTGTCCGTCGTTGATGACGCTCAGCAGCCTCCTGAGCGGCTGCATCTGGCTCAGCAGCTGGCCCCCGGCCTGCTGCATGGCTTTGAGATGGCGACCCGTGAGGGCCTGAACGAGGAAGAAGTTGATGAAGAGCCACAGGATGGGCAGCAACGGGTTGACGAGGCTGTAGATGGCAGCGATGATGGCGGCGAGGAGTCCGGCGGCAAGGAGCCAGCTCACGACTTTCAAGACATTGCCGCCGAAAACCGTGGGGATGGCGACGCGCTGCAGATGGGGTAGGGAGGAGCGTATCGCGCCGGTGTCTATCTTCGCGTCCACACCGTTGGCGATGAAGCGCATGCGCCAGGCTGCCGCACCGTCGCCCGTGGGGAGGACGGAGTTCTGCTCCCGGCTCTCATCGGTGAGGGGCAGCGTGCTCAGGTCGTGGGCTAAGCGGTCGGCTCCCAAGGTCGTCACCGTGCGGTTGATGCGTTGGTAGAGGGAGGCCGGACCGAAGATGTCGAGGTCGTAGGTGAAAGGGTGGTGGACATCGATATAGCGGCTGCCGTCGTCGAAGGGGGTGAAGTCGGCGTTGAGGTATCCCTCCTCGTGGCTGTAGGCCTTGCGCAGGCGTTCGGTCTCGGCGATGTGGTGGCTGTTGCGCACGTCGCTGTTGCGGATGCCGACATAGAGGGCGAACATCGCCACGGCAAGGAGCCCCTCGACAGTCTTCGCCGTGGGCGAGCTGCTCACCGTGATGAGGACGATGAAGAAGATGATGGCGAGAAAGGACGCTATCTCGCCGAGGACGAAAGCGCGTCCGCGGGCTTTCAAGCCGTTGATACGTTGCTCAAGGCGTGCGGCCTCGCGGTGATAGCCGTCTCTAAGTTGTTGTTGTGTTACCATATTGTGCAAAGATACCACTTTCTTACAAACTATCTTTATGACATTCTTCCACCTCCCACTCGTCCACGGTATGCTTGTCGGCGTTGAAGCGGATGCCGACTTTCACCACTTTGCGGCCATCGGTGAGGTAAGGTTTGGCATAGCCGCGAGCCTCAATCTGCTCAAGGGCATGGCGGGCGGTGTCGCCAACCTTCAGCTCCATGACATAGATGGCGTTGGGCATGAAGACGACCAAGTCGGTGCGGCCGTCCGCCACCTTCACTTGCGTGCGCACATAGACATTGAGCATGGAGAAGATGAGGTAGAAGGTGTATTCGTAGAACCCTTCCTTCGTCTTTGCCTCAGCGAGCTTCTGCTTGAATCCTTCTACGTAGGGGATACCAGCAAGATAGGCCTGCATGTGCTGCATGGCCAAGTCGATGTCACCTTGCTTGAGCGCCTTCCAAAACTTTGCTGCAAAGCCCATCTGTACGTCGGCATTATTCAAACCTGTATAGATGGGGAGCAGACCGTTGACATAACCCACGCGTACCTCCTGGTTGGGGATGGATAGCTCATAAGCTTCCGTATCAGGATCATAGTCCTTAATGGTGAGATAACCGCTCTGATAGAGCAGCGGCAGTGCGTCCTCCATGTTCTCCGTGGGCTGGTCGAAGGCCGACTCTGGTACGTCGAGGGAGTCGAGGGACGTGATGTCAGTGTGGAAGTGCTGCATCTGCTTGATGAGAAAGGTTGGAGTGCCTGAGGCAAACCAGTAGTTCGATACCTTACGACGTACAAAGCAATTCAGCAGGCTGAACGGGTTATAAACTTCGGGGGCCTCTGCCGCAAAATGATAGCCGTCGTATTGCAGTTTAAGCTTGTCGTGCATCTGCTCAGGCGTCATCTTTAGGGCTAATGCCAAGCGTTCCACGTCGGGCCACAGCGTAGTGCACAACTCCTTTTCGGTGAAGCCGCAGATGGTGGCGAAGGTCTCGTCCAAAGAGACATTCAACAGATTGTTGATTGTGGAGAAGATGCTCAGCTGTGAGAACTTCGTGATGCCGGTGATGAAACAAAATTTTATGAATGCCTCATTGGCCTTGAGGGGTACGTAGAACTCCTGCATAACTTTGCGCATGGCGTCGAGGGTAGCCTGACTGTGGAGCACGTCGAGCAGGGGCGCGTCGTATTCGTCGATGATGACCGCCACCTGCTTGCCCGTTTTCTCTTTGGCACGATGGATAAGTCCGGTAAGCAGCTTGCCAGGTGTAGTTTCATCATTTTCACGTCCATAGACATCTGTCAAAGGTTTCATCATCCACATTAGCGTCTCACGCAAACCTTCGGCATCTTCTTGTCCCTTAGCTACACTGAGGTCGAGATGGAGCACGGGATAGCGTGTCCACTCCTTTTCCAATGACATGATTTTCAGACCTTCAAACAACTCTCGCTCGCCTTTGAAATAGGAATCCAAAGTTGACGTGAGCAGCGACTTGCCAAAACGGCGCGGGCGGCTCAAAAATACGAATGTGGCGTAGTGCGCCATTTGCCATACAAGGTCGGTCTTGTCAACATAGATAAAGCCTTCCTTGATAATTCTTTCGAAGGTCTGTATGCCTACAGGATATCTTCTCATCATCTGCTCCATAACGCGGTCTTTCTGATTCACCTGCAAACTTACGAAATTTATTCGAGATTTCAGTCAAGCGCGTGATGATATCTTTCCCCAACCCCTGATTTTCCATCTGCTATCATGCCGAACAGCCATATTGCCTGCTGACAGCGTTAAAACTACGTAAATATTACGTTTGCATGAGTCAAACTGGTGTGATATCTTGTCTCTACTTGGTTTTTAATTCTGCTAAGATTGCAATTTTCCTGCATGAATATTTCTCTGCGGGGAGAATTATGCGTAATTTTGTACGATCAAACGACACGTTATGAACCAACGCTTACATTTTCTGCCCTTTGTCCTCAGTCTGGCGCTGTTGTTGCTCCCATCTGTAGGGTTGCGGGCTCAGGAGACTTTCACTCTCGTCACCGATGCCTCGACGCTCTCGGCGGGCGACCGCATCGTTATTGCCAACACCAAGGTCGGAGTGGCCATGTCGGCCAAGCAAAATAAAAACAACCGTGCCTCCGTGCCTATCACCATCTCCGGTGACAATTTCACCGCAACCGCAGACGTGCAGGTCCTCACCTTAGGCGGTACCGCCGGTGCCTGGACTTTTGGCACCGGTGACGGCTATCTCTGCATGGTGGGGTCAAGCAATGGACTGAAGACGACTACCACTGTCAATGCCAGCGCCCAAGCCTCTATCGCCATCGTTGCGGGAGCTGCCACCGTGACCTTTAAGGGCAGTGGCAGTCGGAACACGTTGAGATACAACAGCGGCGCGAAGCTCTTCTCCTGCTACAGTCCTACGGGCAGCGTGACGGGGGAGATTAATATCTACCGCAGCGGGAAGGGTACCGTCAACGCCGGGCGTGTGAAGTCGATAGCCGACTTCTGTGCCTTGGACGACGACAGCCAGGCGGAGCTCTATTTGGCTGACGACCTGCAGGCGCGTGTGGTCTATGCCTCCAACGACACGGTGATGCTGAAGGACAACACGGGCGTGGCGATGCTCGTGGGGGTGGCGACGAATCCGGCTATGACCTTCGGCGACCATGTGGCGGGGTATATCCGTGGCAGGAAAGCTACAGCGGAGGGCATTCCGGTCTTCGCTCCTACGACGCAGACGACCAGCGTCTTCCTTGTTATCGCCCATCCTGTTACAGAGAGCGACGTGAAGCCCGTAACACCGACGGGTATCAACACCATCATCGCTCCCTCTGTCAGCGACGGCATCTTCTATGACCTCAACGGCCGCGGCTATGGCACGGACAGCAGCCGACTGCCACAGGGTATCTATATCAGAGACGGAAAGAAATGGATCATCAAGTAAGCACATCAGCTATGAAAAAGATATTCTTTGCGCTCATCGCCTCGGCTGTCGCCCTCGTGGCTCCTGCCCAGCGCAACGTGAAGGTGCAGTCGGTGCACCTCAAAGACGGAAAGGTCGTCACCTTCGACCGTGACGCCGTCGACAGCTCGCGCGTGGTGTTTACGCCGGAAGGCGACTCCCTCGGCGTGAAAGTCTATGTCGGCGGAACGTCCAACGACTATCTCTATTCGCAGATAGACTTCGTCACCTTCTATCCTCAGCAGTCCACAGGTGTCAATGCCAACCGTAACACGGCGGCCGACCTGACGCGCAACCCGGAGTGCTGGCGCTTAGAGTTCCCTCGACTCTACCAGGGCACTGACGTCACTTTCGAGGTCACGCACAGCACACAGCAATACGGCATCACCTATTCCTTGGAGTGGGACGGCAACAAGCGCGCCAACCGCTGGACCTGCTATGAGTTCAGTGATGCTACACCTGACAACGGCGTGAAACGGACGGATGCATGGTCGACGGATAGTTCTATTCCCGCTCAATATCAGACCAACGGCTCCGATTATTCCGGCAGTGGCTTCTCGCGGGGACACCTCTGCCCATCTGGTGATAGGACAAGTAGTAAAGAGCAGAATCAGCAGACGTTCTATTATAGCAACATGCAGCCGCAATATCAGAACCACAATGGCGGACAGTGGAACAACTTAGAGGCGCAGGTGCGCTCCTGGGGCAAGGACCGCTCGTTCTGCGACACGCTCTATGTGGTGAAAGCGGCGACAATAGATGACGCGCAGGTCATCAAATACCTCAGAAGTGACAACACCGTGCCTGTACCGAAATACTTCTATATGTGCCTTCTCGCCGTGAAGGACGGGGCGTACAAGGCCATCGGCTTCTGGACGGAGCATGTCAACGCTGTGGAGAAGCATCCTTACAGCTACTATGCCAAGAGCATCGACGAGATAGAGCGACTCACGGGTATCGACTTCTTCTGCAATCTCCCCGACGATATCGAGCAGGAAGTGGAAGCAAGTTACAATATTAGCGAATGGTAGAAAAGAAAAACTTGCCTTTTTCCTTGGCGCGTATCGTTATTTTCCCTATCTTTGCCATGTTGAATGAAAACACTGAGAATTATCACGAGATTGTAGCATAACTGAAAACGAGAGGTAATCTGATAGTGGTACATTTGCGACGTGAATGTAGTGCTAAATACGCTGACTGATTATTAACTTTAAATACTTTTGTCTATGAACAAAATTTTACGCTATGTTTTAGCTGTCTGTTTGCTATTAGCAGGAGCAACATCCTTCGCGCAAACAACAGTAACCTTTGATGCAGAGACAATTCATGGTGCCAACTCTGGTACCGGAAAGTCTGATGAGATTTCCAGTAATGGGGTTACCATTACTTGTTCGAATGCCGCTTTTAACGCAGTAAATGGTGGAAACCAAGCTCACGAGTATCGCTTCTACAAGAATTCCACGACCACTATTACGTCAACAGTGGGTAACATCACGAAGGTGGAGTTTACATGCACCGCCAAGGGTACCGCAAAGCAAGGCCCTGCCGGTTTTACTGGTAAGGGGTATGTAGCAGGCTCTGATGAGACAGGCACCTGGACAGGTAATGCTACCTCTTTCACATTGACAGCTTCTTCTGCTCAGGTTCGTGCGACAAAGATTGTTGTGACGTTGGCTGCTGGTTCTTCTACTAAGAAGTCTGCAGGTCTGGATTTCTCAGCATCTTCTGCTAAGGCCGTTTTAGGTGAGGCTTTCACTGCTCCTACACTGACGAATCCCAACAAACTTACTGTAACCTATAGTTCCAGTGATGAGAAAGTTGCTACCGTTGCTGCTGATGGTACAGTCTCCATAAAGGCAGCTGGTACTACTACTATCAAGGCAGAGACAGCAGAAACTGATGAATATTATGCTGGCACGGCAAGCTACGCATTAACGGTGTTAACAGCTGTTGATAATATTGCTGCTTTTAAGGCTCTTGGTAAAGGTGCTACAGCTATCTTGAAATTGAGCAATGCACAGGTATTGTATGTCAATGATACAAAAGATATGTATGTCCGTGATGCAACTGGCGCTATCGACTTCTTTGGCTCTGGGCTTTCTTTTACAAAAGGTCAGATTCTCAATGGTACAATTGTAGGTACCTATGATGAGTTCTATGGTCTGCCTGAGGTAACAGCAGTTTCTGACAATAATCTGACTGCTACAGCTGGTACCGTGACACCTACCACAAAGAAGGCCAGCGAGCTTACATCCGCAGACTACTGCGATTTGGTGAAAGTGACAGGTGCATACGTTGCAGACAAGAAAACGCTTGATGATGTCCCCGTTTACGATAAGTTCAAGACCAATGTCCTGAATGACAAGAAAGACGGTACATATACGGTGACAGCTATTTGTGTTCCTTATAACAATAAGCCTGATCTCGCCATCATTACAATGGAAGTTCCAACTGGCATCAATGGCATCGTGAGCGACAAGGCTGCTAAGAATGCTCCTGTTTACAACCTCTCCGGCCAGCGTGTCGACAGCTCTTACAAGGGTGTTGTGATTCGCAACGGTAAGAAGTTCGTGAACAAGTAATTGACAGCTGAGGATCTCGAAGAGGTCACACTTAGAATAACCCCGGGTCGTCGAACGAGCAGGACGGAAAGTCCTGCGAGGGAGCGACCCGGGGATTTTTGTGTCTGGAGGCGAAGACATCGGGAGGTCGCCATGTATGACATGGGGTGAGCACTGACCCCCGGAGGGGTCACACCATGAGCGACCTGGGGGACAGAGCAGCGAGCGTGGAAAGACCTCGGAGGTCTCACGTGGAAGGAGGCACCCCGCGGGGTATTGCCGGTTTTGCCGTAGGGGCGGCCCACTGTGGCCGCCCTCTCCCCGCATCAACTGTCTTTGCGGAGCCGAAGGCTCCACCCTTTGCGACCTTTGCGCCTTGGCGAGAGAAATAAAATCACGCGAACATTCATACCATTTATATTATCTCGCAAAGTCGCAAAGGACGCAAAGGAGAAGTATGTATGCTTCAGGAAGGACGCAAAGGAGAAGCAGGTATGCTTAGGTAGTCTTAAATGCGCGCGACACGCAGGCTTCGCCTGCATTCCAACTTTTTAGGAAAATGGTCATCTGTTCATTGCCCATGACGAAAATTGCTCCACCCTTCTCACCCCGCGGGGTATTGCCGGTATTACCGTAGGGGCGGGGTTTATCCCCCCCCCCCCCCCCCCCCCCCC
>ERZ773276.815-NODE-815-length-30137-cov-8.842597_pt1 | contig 30137 bp, 26 predicted proteins | sample MGYA00511386_ERZ773276 | MGnify/ENA primary metagenome ERZ773276 (study PRJEB29015, sample SAMEA2737778) | human gut metagenome | biome: human gut; feature: human-associated habitat; material: faeces | place: China | collected 2012 ...
AGGGGTGTGCCGCATCCGTAAGGCAGCAGAGCCGCCAACGGCTGCGCAACAGCGGGTAGTAGGAGCAGAGGCAAGTCGTATAGCAGCGCTCAACGCGGCATCGCCGCGCGCAGGCATTTCCATTCCGGAGGGAAAAAGGTCATCCGGGATTGAGACTGCCAATCTAAAACCTTTCTCTTGGGGGATTGAAAGGGGGCTATTCTCTTTCACAAAAGAGAATAGCCCCCTTTGACTCGTGCCACGCTCGGTGAGCGCGACTATTTACATCGAGATCCAGCCGAACGCGCTGGCGATCGAGCTGATCAAAATGATCGCCGCGAAGAACGGGCACAGGAAGCGGATCATGGCGTTGAAGACCTTTCTTCTGCGGAAGGGCGCGCCGTTCCGCGTGACCTCGTCCGCGATGCGGTCGACGCCGATGACGCGGGAGACGAGGATGCAGCTTGCGATGGCCGCGATGGGCATCATCACGGAGTTGGTCAGGAAATCGAAGAAGTCCAAAAACTGCATGCCGATCACGGTGACATTTGCCAGCGGGCCATAGCCCAGGCTGGAGAGGCTTCCGAGGAGGACCATAGAGACGCCCATGATGCTCGTGGCCTTCTTACGGCTCCAGTGCAGCTCATCCTGCAAGGTAGAGACGGCGCTTTCCGTCAGCGCGATGGAGCTCGTCAGCGCGGCAAACAGCACTAACAGGAAGAACGCAATGCCGATCACCGTGCCAAAGCCCATGGAATCAAAGACCTTCGGGATGGTGATGAACATCAGCGAGGGGCCGGCCTTCAGCGCGCTGGGATCACCGCCGGAGAAGGCGAACACCGCGGGGATGATCATCAGGCCCGCCATGATGGCGATGGCCGTGTCGAAGACTTCGACATTGCGGGTGGAGCTTTCGATCGGGACGTCCTTTTTCATGTAGGAACCGAACGTGATGAGAATGCCCATGGCGATAGACAGGGAATAAAACATCTGCCCCATGGCGGAGACGACCGTCATCCAGGAGAAGTTATCAAGATTGGGCACAAGGAAGTACTTGACGCCCTCCAGCGCACCGGGGCGGGTCACGGAATACACGGCGATGATCAGCGACAGCACCACGAGAATGGGCATCATGATCTTGGAGACGCGCTCGATGCCGTTTTCCACGCCCGCAAAGATGATCGCCAGCGTCATGGCCGTGAAGACGAGGAAGCAAAGCTCCGAGGACACGCCGTTGGAGATGAAGGACGAGAAATAGCCGTCCTCCGCGACGAGGTGCGCCTTGCCCATCAGGTATTCCGCCAGATATTTGATGACCCAGCCGCCGATGACGGAGTAGTAGGGGACGATCAGAATCGGAATGATGGCGTTGATCCAGCCGCCCACGCGCAGCGCAGGCTTATCGCTGAAGGACTTGTAAGCGCCGACAGGGCTCTTGCCGGTCATGCGGCCGATCGAAGTCTCCGCAATGATCATCGTGTAGCCGAAGGTCATCGCCAGAATGATGTATACCAGCAGGAAAATAGCGCCGCCGTATTTGGCGGCCAGATAAGGAAAGCGCCAGATGTTTCCGAGGCCGACGGACGCGCCCGCAGCCGAAAGGACAAAGCCAATCTTGCCGGAAAAGGAACCTCTTTTATGATCCATGAAGAATCTCCTCTCTTTTTTATGACAAACAACTTACCTAGTATATCATAGAATAAAGATGAAAACAATCTGAAATCCGAAGAAAAGAAAGCTATTTGTCGTTGGCCGTGCAGAAAAATAAAAAAGGAAGACTCGAAAGAGTCTTCCTTTTTCCATATTTAAGACCAGAGCAGCTGCATCGCGACGATTAGCGCCGCAGCGGCGAGGATATACACACCCGCGATCAGCAGTCCCGCCTTGAGCGCGCCGCGGATGGCGGCATTGCGCTCCTCGCGCGTCAGCTCACCGGCAGCGCTTTCCCACGGGCGGTCGTTCGCACGGGGCGCGTCGGGCGCGGAAAAGTCGCTGCGCTTGCGGTGAAAGTGCGGGAGAAAGGTCGGCTGGCGTTCGATGCCGCTCATGTCGGCGATCGTGCGGCCGTCGTCCTCCTCGTAGAAGTCGTCCTTCTTCATCACTTATCGTACAGATGGCAGCACACGAAGTGGCCCGGCTCGATCTCGCGCTGGACGGGTGCTTCCTCCTTGCAGCAGGCCATGCAGTTGGCGCAGCGGGTGTGGAATTTGCAGCCCTTGGGCGGATTGGCAGGGGAGGGGATGGAGCCCTCGAGCACGATGCGGTTCATCTTCACCTTCGGGTCGGGGATGGGGATGGCGGAGAAGAGCGCCTTCGTGTAGGGGTGGAGCGGGTTGCGGAAGATATCTTCCTTCGCGCCGTACTCCACAAGGTTGCCGAGGTACATGACGCCGACGGTGTCGGAGATGTGCTCGACAACGGAGAGGTCGTGGCTGATGAAGAGGTACGTCAGCTTGTATTTATCCTGCAATTCGTTCAGCAGGTTGATGATCTGCGCCTGGATGGACACGTCGAGTGCGGAGACCGGCTCGTCGCAGACGATGAACTCGGGGTTGAGCGCGAGCGCACGCGCGATGCAGATACGCTGGCGCTGGCCGCCGGAGAACTCGTGCGGGTAGCGGTCCTTGTGGAACGGCTGTAAGCCGCAGTTGTCCATGACCTGGTCGATATAATCGTCAAATTCCGCCTTCGGGACGAGGTTGTGCTCGCGCACGGCCTCGCCGATGATCTCGCCGACCGGCATACGCGGGGAGAGCGAGGAGAACGGGTCCTGGAAGATGATCTGCATCTTCGTGCGCAGGGCGCGCAGCTCCTTGTGGGAGAGGTCATAGACCTCCTGTCCGTTGAAGAGCACCTGACCGCCGGACTTGGAGTCATACAGGCGCAGGATCGTGCGGCCCGTGGTCGTCTTGCCGCAGCCGGACTCACCGACAAGGCCCATCGTCGTGCCGCGCTTTAAATTGAACGTGACGCCGTCGACGGCCTTGACATAGCCGACCGTCTTCGACACCATACCGCCCTTGATCGGGAAGTATTTCTTGAGGTGATTGACCTGCAGAATGTACTGCGGGTCATATTCCACGGGGGTGAAATTGTTGTCGATGATGAGTGAGGACTTCTGCGCCTCATCGGCGTGCTCCTGCTTCTTGACAAATTCATCGGCATTCTGCTTCTGCGTTTCCTTCAGTTCATCGAGGACCTGATCGTCGTTCTTACCGGCTTTCCAAAACGGCATCTTATTCACCCTCCTTTCCGTTTTCCTTGCCCTCGGCCAGCTCTTCCTCCACGACCTCATCAAGGTCGGGACGCCTGCCATCGTAGTAGCGGTAGCAGCTCACCTTGTGCGTCGGCGAGATGCTCACCTCGCACGGGTAGTCGCCCTCGCAGCCGTTCACGCACATTTCGCAGCGGTCCTTGAAATAGCAGTAGTTCGGCATGTTGATGGGGTTCGGCACCTTGCCGGGGATGGAGTAGAGCTTGTCGACCTGACGGCCCACGACCGGCTTGGAGGCCATGAGGCCGATGGTGTAGGGGTGCGCGGGATGGGAGAAGATCTCCTCCGCCGTGCCCTGCTCGACGATGCGGCCGGCGTACATGACGACCACATAGTCCGCCATTTCGGCGATGACGCCGAGGTCGTGCGTGATGAACATGATCGAGGAATTGATCTGATCCTTCAGATTGCGCAGAAGGTCGAGGATCTGCGCCTGGATCGTCACGTCGAGCGCCGTGGTGGGCTCGTCGGCGATGATGAGCTTCGGGCTGCACGCAAGCGCCATGGCGATCATGACGCGCTGGCGCATACCGCCGGAGAGCTCGTGCGGGAACATCTTGTAAACGCCCTCGCTGTTGGCGATGCCGACCATCTCAAGGAGCTCAATGGTGCGCGCCTTGATCTGCGCTTCGTCGTGGCCCTTTTCATTGTGCAGGGCCAGCACCTCGTCGAGCTGGTCGCCGATGCGGAACACGGGGTTCAGCGCGGTCATCGGCTCCTGGAAGATCATGGAGATATAGTTGCCGCGTAAGTGCTGCATGACGCTGTCAGGCGCCTTCGTGACGTCGTAGGCCTTGCTGCCGAGGTTCAGGCGAATTTCGCCCTCCACGACCTGACCCTGCGGGCGCTGCAAAAGCTGCATGAGCGACAAACTCGTGACCGATTTGCCGCAGCCGGACTCGCCGACGACGCCGACAGTCTTGCCGATGGGCACGGAGAACGTGACGCCGTCGACCGACTTGACAACGCCCGTGTCGGTGAAAAAATAGGTGTGCAGGTTGTCGAATTCGACCGCGTTGTTGGGGTCGTGCATCTCGGTCAGATACTCGGATTCGGGAACGTTCTTGCGCTTGCGCTTCTTTTCGAGCGCATTTGTGATCTTGCGGTTTTCTTTGGAAATGCGGCGGGATTCCTTTGCGGAAAGATAGCCGTCATTATGCTTCTTAGCCATTCAAATTCCCTCCTTTCTCAGCGCTTCATCTTCGGGTCGAACGCATCGCGCAGACCGTCGCCGACGAAGTTGAAGCCGAGGACCGTCAGCATCAGGCAGATGCCGGCGGGGATCCAGATGAACCAGTAGCTCGTGAGGACGTAAGAGTTGGAAACGTCGTTCATGATGTTGCCCCAGGAGGCGAACGGGAACTTGACGCCGAGGCCAAGGAAGCTGAGCGTTGCCTCGGTGATGATGGTGGAGCCGAGGCTCATCGTGCAGTTGACGATGAGCTGCGGGATGACGTTGGGGATCAGGTGACGGAAGATGCGGCGCGAAACGCTGATGCCGCAGGCCTCCGTCGCGGTCATGAACTCCTGCTCGCGCAGAGAGAGGATCTGGCCGCGGACGAGACGGGCGATACCCGGCCAGCCGAGGAAGCCCAAGATCAACATTAAGTAGAGCATTCGAATCTGCGGGTCGACGCGCATGCCGTCCATCGCTGCGCCCAGAATGATGATGAGCGGGGTGGAGGGGATGCAGTAGAAGATATCGACGATACGCATGATGAGGTTATCGATCCAGCCGCCGAAGTAGCCGGAGACGCCGCCGAGCACCACGCCGAGCGCCGCAGAGATGATGACGACGATAAAGCCGATCATCAGCGACACGCGGCCGCCGTACATCAGGCGGGTAAGCATATCCATGCCGTTTTTATCCGTACCGAGCCAGTGCGCGGAGTCGGGGAAGGAATAGGCGTCGAACACGCGGGTGGACGTGCCCTCCTTGATCGACCACTGGTACTTGGCGGGATTGTATTCAAGCTTGATCTCGCGCTCCTGACCGGCGTCGTTCACATAGGTGTACTCGGTCTCACCGTTTTCGACGGCCTGCTGCACGCGCTCTTTGAAGTCCTTGCTGATGACCGTGCCGCTGACCTTGGACTGGATGACAAAGCGGCTGATGTAGGCGATCTCCTCGCCATTCAGCATGACGCTGTCTTCATCAAGCGTATAGGTCTTGCCGTTGGCCGTAAACTCCGCTTCGCCGTTGGCGTGCGCCTTGAGGGCGTTGAAGCTGAAGTTGAAGCCGAACTTCTGGCTGGGGTCGTTGGCGCTGATGATGTCCTTATAGGCGATGGCAAGGAGTCTGCCGCCGCTCGAGACGGAGTAGAGCGAGTCGCCCTCCTCGGTCACGTCGTAGGTGACGCCCTTGTAGGAGAAGCTGTCGTCCTTGCCCATGTGCAGCGTGAGCTGCGCCTGGAGGATCGTGCCGAACTCCTGGCCGTCGGCCACGAGATAGCGGTACTCGGTGTTCTTGCTCATGGCGGCGTATTCCTTGAGCTGGATATCGTCACGGTAGAAGACCTCGTCCTGCCCGTAGGGGCTGATGAGGCCGCCGATGAAGGAGAAAACGAACATCACGGCGAGGATCGTCAGACCCACGACCGCGAGGCGGTTGCGGAAAAAGCGCTTGGCGACCAGCGTGCCCGGGGAAAGGACCTTGACGCGGCGGTCGTCGTTGAGGGAGTAATCCTCCTCGGGCGGCTTGTTTTCCTCGGAGGGCGTGTTGTCCTTTCCTGCGTACTTGTCGTTAAGCTCATAGGAACGGCGGCGGGCATCGCCTTCACCGTGAACAGGATTGGAAACGTCTTTATCGGTTCTATCGTCAAAATAACTCATTCGTCACGTCCTCCTTTCTTACGCGATGCGCACGCGGGGGTCGACCACCGCGTACAGGATGTCGGAGATCAGGTTGCCCAGCAGGGTCAGGATCGCCAGGAACGTCATGTAGAACATGGAGAAGGGGATATCGCCCGCGACCATCGCATTGTACGAGATGAAGCCGATGCCGGGGATGGCGAACAGCGTCTCTGTGATCAGCGCGCCGGCAAAAAGGCCGGGCAGCGAGCCGCCGATGAACGTCACGAGCGGGATGAGCGTGTTGCGGAAGGCATGGTGATAGATGACCTTATGCTCGGAAAGACCCTTGGCGCGGGCGGTGCGGATGTAGTCGGCGTTGAGCACCTCGAGCATGTTCGTGCGCACATAGCGCATCCACGGGCCGATGGAAATGAACACCAGCGTCACGATGGGCAGCACCAGATGCTTTGCCATATCGAGGATCTGACCAAACTGGCTGAGGGAGTTGAAGTCACGTCCCGTCAGGCCGACAAGGTCGAACCAGCCGAGCTTGATGGAGAAGATGAGCTTTAAGAGCGTCGCGAAGAAGAACGTCGGCAGCGACATACCCAGCAGTGCGACCGTCGTGACGGTGTAGTCAGTCACGCTGTACTGCTTGGTGGCGGCCACGATGCCGAGCGGCACCGCGATGAGAAGCTCGAACACGAGCGAGATAGCGCCCATGATGAACGAGACCCAGATGACCTCGTTGAACTTCTGGATGACGGGCACGGTATACTTCCAGCTGTCGCCGAAGTTGCCGGTGCACAGGTTCTTGAGCTGGACGAAAAAGCCGGGGATGAGGCCCAGGTCCAGACCGTATTGTGCGTTGAGCTGTGCCAGCCACTCCTCATAGGGCTTGGAGCCGGGAGCCTGCGAGAGCTGCCGCGCCATATTCTCCACGTAGGAGCTGGGCATGCAGCGCATAAGCAGGTAGATGATGAATGTCACAAAAAAGAGGATCACCACCGACAGCAGCAGGCGTTTTACCAGATATTTGCGCATAGAATCCCTCCGTTTTTTGATAACGGCCGCCCCGCGCCCGGGGTCTTGTCGCCGTTTCGGGTTTGATATGTCTCTCTCTGCATATCAGCCAAATGCTCCGATGCACCGGGGCATTTGGATCATAGGCAGATGTGCCTGAGGCAGGCTACCCCGCGGCAGAAGCCGCAGGGTAGCCATGCGCCTAAGTAACGTTTTTGTGCAGCGACGGAGCTTACTGCAGGTCGAGCAGCTCAATGTCGTTGTACCAGGTCCAGTAGGTCGTGATATCAGGCGTCACGGTGTCGAGGTTGACACGCTTGGCGGAGAAGATCACGCAGTTCTGGCGCTGATAGATGGGGATCTCGACCGCCCAGTCGGCCACGATGTCAAGGCACTGCTTATACAGGGTCTTGCGGTAGGTCTGGTCGGTGGACTGACGCGCCATCATGATGAGCTCATCGAGGTCAGCATCCTTGATCCAGTAGGACTTCTCGTTGGAGCCGCCCTTGCTGTGATAGATCTGGAACATATCCGGGTCGGGCGTGGCCTGCCATGCCATGGCGAACATGTCGGCAGTACCGGCGTTGATCGCGTTGGTCATCTCGGCGAAGTTGGACATATCGGAGACGATCAGGTTGAAGCCGATCTCCTTGAGGGCGTCGGACGCGAGGGTCAGAGCCATGAAGGAGGGGTGGTCGCCCTTGCCGCTGCCGCCGACCATGACTTCAGCGTCCATGCGGCCGCCGGCGGGAGCAGCGGTGATCTTGCCGTCAGCGACGGTGTAGCCGGCAGCCTCGAAGTAGCCGAGAGCGGCCTGCTTGGCGGCGGCGTACTTGTCGTCGGCGCTCATGCCTTCGGTGTAGATGTCGTTGCCGTTGACGTCAACGGAGAAGGCGACCTTGTAGCCCTCATCGGTAACGCGCGGAGCGGCCCAGGAGGTGTCGGAGATGGGGTAGTTGATGACGTTGGCGAACTCACCGTAGTAGGAGTCGACAGCGACATCGCGGTAAACGGCGATAACCGTGGCGATGGCCTTACGCAGATCCTTGGAGGCCTCATCACCGCCGTTGCCGTCGCCGACCTTCACGCGGTTGGCGTTGAAGCCGACATAGCCGTAGCCGAGGTTGGCAACGAGGTCGGTCTGGATGGTATCGCCGGAGATCTCGCCGTTAGAGTTGGCTTCCTTGATCTGCTCGGCAGCTTCCTTGGAGTAGGAGGGGTCAGTTACGTCGATCGTGCCGGAGACAACGCCGGGGATCTTATCTTCATCCTGCATCTCGCGCCAGATGACAGTGTCGATCTTGGGCTCGCCCTTCCAGTAGGTCGGGTTCTTCTGCAGGGTGACAGCGCCGTTGGACCAGCTCTCGAAGGTGTACGGGCCGGAGCCGACAGGCGTGGAGGTCACGGACTTGACGTGGGACAGATCGCCCTTGACAAAGCCGAACATGTTGTTGTCGTAGTCATACTTGTCAGTCTCGCCATAGTAGTGCATGGGGCACACGGTGACGGGGAGCTGATAGATGGCGGTGGCGTTGACCTCGGTGAGGGTGACGGTCATGGAGTAGTCACCGGTCTTGACGATACCGGCAACGTTGGGAGCGGACTCGCCGGTCTGGACGGCGACGGTATAGTCGTTGTAGGCGTCGCCCAGCTCGGCCTCGAGGAAGGAGGAGATGCTGGTGCCGGCGGTCTCAGCGTTGATACCGTCATCGGAGATGTCGTAGCCGTACTTAGCAACGATGGCAGCCCAGAAGTCTTCGACGGTCGCGTCATCGGCGAGCTCGAAGCCCCAGTTGCCAGCCTGCGCGGCGACGGAGTCGTCAGCGGTGGCGTAACCGGCGGCGACCACGTAGTCAAGGATCTCCTGGGCGAACTTCGCGCCGGCGGCGTTGAAGGCGGTCCAGTAAGCGTTGTACTGCTCTTCGGTGTAGAAGTCGTTGGCGGCGTAGGCGTCAGGACCGGCGGCGAGGATCAGGTTCTGCACAGTCTCCATACCGCTGCGATAGGCTTCCAGACCCTTGATGGGCAGGGAGTACAGCGTGGAAACGCCGTCATAAGCGGGGTCAAGCAGGACATAGTAAGAGAAGATGACATCGTCGATGGTCATTTCCTCACCGTCGGAGAACTTGACGCCCTCTTTCAGGGTGATGTTGTAGTCGACCGTGCCGTCGCTGTTTTCAACGATGTCGCAGTCGGCAATGCCCTTGTAAGTATAGTCAGTGCCGTTATAGGGACGGACGTCGCCCTCGATGCCCTTGAGGACGACAGAGCCCTCGCGGTCGACGAGAAACAGACCGTCGAAGACCATACCCATGACCTGGTTTTCATAGTCATTGGTATAGAAGAAGGGGGAGAACTTACCGTCGAAGTTCTGCGTGCCGACAACAAGCGTCTTGCCGTCGGTCTGGCCGTCGTCCGTCTTCTTGTCGCCGCAGCCGGCCAGAAGACCAAGACACATGACCAGAGAAAGGATCAGTGCAAGTGTTCTTTTCATTGAATCTACTCCTTTATAAATTTTTGCTAAAACGGGTCGCCCCGTGCAGCACAAAGTAAGATGCCCGCGCGTATACACGCGCGGAAAGGGAAGTACGCCTTCTATGGACATTTGTGCGCCGAAAAACAGCGCATGGAATTTTTTTAATTATAGCATGAAAAGATGAAGATTGTACAGAGTAAAATCTTAGGAATTATCTTTTTTAGGCAATTCGCCCCATTCTGCCTGCATAATTTCGGCGCGCAGAACAAGGACACTCAGTAGGGCTATCAGCTTCAGCAGGACATAGAGCAGCGCGAAAAACGTCTGTCCTGCGTGGTCATTGACGAAAAAGAAGATCAATTCGCACACGACGCCGAGAAGAGAAAAGACCGCCGTGACCGCCGTTCGCACGGGCAGAACGGCCACGCTTTTTTTGTAGTTGTACTCGCGCACCGTGCTCCAGTCCGTTCCGAGCTTTGCAAGCGCCCAGATGACGCTCACCGCGCCCAGAAACTCGCCGAGGTAGGGGAGCAGAACGTAAAAACAGTTCTGCATCCCCGGCGCAGGAATGCACCCGCCCGCGGCGACCGCAACGGTCAGAATGGCCGCCATTCCCCATACGGCGCGCTTGATTCTGCGCTGCTTTGTATCATCGCTTTGGCAGGCGTAGAGTGCCCCGTCGTAAACATATTCGCCCGCGACGTTCAGATGAAAGTCGTTCAGGTGCTCGCGGCGGTTGTGTTTTTTGTGCTGTTCGCCCATTATTCGATGCCCGTGAGGTCAAAGTCCGCGAGGGCCTTCTCCGCCTCGGCGCACACGCCGCGAAGGCACGCTTCGTCAAACGGACTTTCAAGGCCGGCGTTTTTGAGAAGGTCGGTGAACGTCCGGCTGCCGCCCTGCACGGTGTAGGCCATGTAGTGCTGCCAGGCATTCTTGACGTCCTTGCGGATCATCGCCCAGAATTCGAGCGCCACGGTCTGGGCAAGGCAGTAGTCAATATAATAGAAGGGGCTCGAATAGATGTGGTGCTGGCGCTGCCAGCCCATGCCCTCGGAGTAGAACGGGATCTCGCCGTCAAGCTTCATCCACGGCATATAGACGCCGAGCAGCTCCTTCCAAACGGCGTGGCGCTCGGCGGGCGTCATTTCGGGCTTTTCATACACGATGTGCTGGAAGTGGTCGACCATCGTGCCGTAGGGAATGAACGTCAGCGCGCCGGAGAGGTGGCTGTAGAGGAACTTCTTCGCGTCGGGGCCAAAAAAGCCGTCTGCCCATGGCTCGGCGAAGAATTCCATAGACATCGAGTGGACCTCGCAGGCCTCCATGCTCGGCCAGATGTAGTCGATGGGGATGCGCTTGCGGTTCGTCCAGGCCTCGAAGGCGTGACCGGCCTCGTGCGTCACGACCTCGACGTCGTGCTGCGTGCCGTTGAAGTTGGCGAAGATGAACGGCACCTGATAGTCCATGATGCTCGTGCAGTAGCCGCCCGCCTGCTTGCCCTCGGTCGAGAGCACGTCGAGCAGCTCGTCGCGCAGCATCGTTTCGAAGAACTCCTTCGTCTCGGGCGAGAGCTCGCTGTAGAACTTCATACCCTGGGCGAGAATGTCATCCGGCGTGCCCGCGGGGCGGGGATTGCCGGAACGGAATTCGAGCGCGTTGTCGGCAAAGCTCATCGGATACTGCTTGCCCAGGCGCCTGGCCTGCTCGCGGTACACCTTGTCCGCCACGGGGACGAGATACTTGACGACCGCCTCGCGGAACTTTTCGACGTCGTCTTTCGTATAGCAGTTGCGGCCCATGCGGTAGTAGCCGAGCGTGGTATAGCCCTCGTAGCCGAGTTTTTTGCCCATCGCGTCGCGCAGATGCACGAGCTTGTCGTAGAGCTCGTCGAATTTTGCCTGATTGTCCTTGTACCACTGGCCCTCGGCCTTCCACGCGGCAAGGCGCTTTTCGTCGTCAGCGCAGGTCTTGAACGGGGAGAGCTGCGAGAGGGTGTAGACCTTGCCCTCGAACGGGATCTGCGCCGAGGCGAGCAGCTTTTCATACTCCTGCGTCAGGTCGTTTTCCTGCTGCAATTCAGGAATGATGGCGGGGGAGAAGGTCTTGAGCGCGATCTCGGCGTTGACGAACATCAGATCGCCGTATTCCTTCTCAAAGTCCGCGCGGAACGGGCTTTCGAGCATCGCTGCCGTCCACGCCTGATTGTATTCCTCCAGCTCGGGGTTGAAGTTGTTCCAGAATTTTTCCTCGCCGTCGTAGAATTTGTCTCGCGTGTCGATCGAGTGGCGGATGCTCGCGAGCGTCGCGGCGGTGGAGATGTGGCTCATCAGCTCCTGCTGCGAAAGGAACACCTTGCGCGCTTCCTCATAGCTCTTGGCGGCCTTGAGTTCCGCCGTCAGCGCGGAAAGGCGCTGCTTGCTCGCCGCGGGATCGGGGCGGGTGTAGGTCATTTCGGAAAATTTCATGTTGTTTCCTCCATCAAATTTTTATTGTTACATTTCTTATTCTTGCCGGTTATAGATCGCGGACACGTCCCTGCGTCCGCCGCCAATGACGACGACCGCCGCGGCCGCCGTGACGAGCATGAAGCCCGTCAGCACGCCGCGCACGGGGAGAAACGCCACCAGCGCGCCCGCGAGCAGATTGCCCGTGAAGCTGCCGACGGTGTTGAGCATGTTGAACGCGCCGTTGAAGCGGCCCTTTTTCTCGTCGGGCACGTAGCTCTGCGTGGCGGAGATGCGGATGGTGTAGCTCGTCACGCCGAGGATACCCGTTAAAAAGCACGAGACCATCATCACCGGCAGCGGGCAGTAGAGATAGAAGCCCTCACACAGCGAGATGACGACATAAACCATCAGGGCAATGGAATACTTATGCTGCACAGGCAGCTTGATTTTATAATGAATGCCGCCGCCGATGGCGCGGCCGAAGATCGCCATGCCCCAGACGAGCATATAGATGTATTCGCCGTTATCGAATGTCGACTTGAAGTACGGCAGCGTGATGACCTGCGACGCGCCCGAGGCCAGCATGCTGAATGTGAAATAGATGGCCACGCGCAGAAGCCCCTTTTCACTCATCAGATAGCGAAAGCCCTCTTTGATGTCGCGCAGGAGCTGGCGGCCCGAGGAATGCTGCTCTTCGAGCGCGAGCGCGGCACGCTGCTTTTCGATGTAGTGTTCCTCGGCGCGGATCTGCGTCTCCGCCGTCGCGGCGATGAAGAAGCACAGCGCGTTGATGCCGAGCAGCGGCGCAATGCCGAAGAGATTATAAAAGTACGTTGCGATCGGGATGATGAGCGCCGAGAGCGTCTCCAGCACGCTCGCGATGGAGTAGGCCTTGGAGTAGTTCCCCTCAGAGATCAGCAGGGGATAGAAGCTGTCGTAGGCGACATAGTAGATGCTGTTGATCGAGCCGATGATAAAGCAGAAGACCGCGAGCATCGGAAAGCTGAACCAGCCGCGGCTCAGGATCAGCGCAGCGACAAGGTAGACCCCGGAGGAAAGGAAGTCCAGCGTGTAGATCGTCTTCTTGCGCGAAAAGCGGTCGAGGATCGCGCCCGAGAAAATCGGCATGACGATCTGCGGCAGCGTAAATGTCGCAATATAGATGGCATAGAGCAGGTTCGAGCCCGTGTAATCCAGTACGAGCAGGCTCAGCGCGAAGCCGGACATCGAATTGCCCAGCATCGAGATCACGCTGCCCAATGTGATGATAGTGAAATCCCGCGTCCACAGCGGTGAGACCGGAGCTGGCGCGGGAGAAGAGGATTCGTTCATAGAAATAGTCTCCTTCCAGCTTAAGAGCGCAAACAAAAGCCCGCTCGATGCGGGAGGGGGGACGGAAATCAACTGTATTATAAAGGATTTCGATAAAAGAATCAACTATAATTCCACCAAATATGGACAAATGCACAAATGCTGCCCCTGTTTTGTGCGGCACAGAGGGAGTGTCCGCTTGCCGAGAAGCATGACGTGTGCTATAATACCGCCAAACAAAAATAAACTGTGGAGGACATCACCATGCAACATGCACCGGCAAGAGAACTGCTGCATTTTATCAAAAATAGCCCCACCTGCTACCATGTGACCGAGAACATCCGCCAAAAGCTCCTCGCAAACGGCTATACCGAGCTTTCCGAACGCGAACGCTGGGAGGTAGCCCCCGGCGGGAAGTATTTCGTCCGCCGCAACGGCTCGAGCACCATCGCCTTCCGCGTGCCGGAGATGATCGACGGCGGCTTCGCCATGGCTGCGGCGCACTCCGACTCGCCAGCGTTCCGTTTAAAAGAGCATCCCGACCGCCGCAGCGCGCATTATGTCCAGCTCTCGACCGAAAAATACGGCGGCATGCTGATGTCCACGTGGTTCGACCGCCCACTCTCCGTCGCGGGCCGCGTCTTCGTGCGCGCAAACGGCGAGATCGTCGAAAAACTCGTGAGCGTCGACCGCGACCTGCTCGTCATTCCCAATGTCGCCATCCACATGAACCGCACGGCGAACGACGGCATGAAGTACCTCGCGAATATCGACACGCTGCCGCTGCTCGGCGGTAAAGACAGCGGCGGCATCCTGCCCATCGTCGCCAAAGCCGCGGACGTTGCAGAAAACGACATCCTCGGCAGCGACCTGTTCCTCTACTGCCGCGGCGAGGGGACGCTGCTTGGCGAGAACGAGGAGTACATCCTTTCTCCCAAGCTCGACGATCTCGAGTGCGCCTGCGGCTGCCTCGAGGGCTTCCTTGCGGCGAAAGAGAGCGGAAATATCGCCGTCTGCTGCATTTTCGACAATGAAGAGGTCGGCTCGTCCACCAAGCAGGGTGCGGGCTCGACGTTCCTGCGCGACACGCTGCGCCGCATCGCCCTGTGCCTCGGAAAGGACGAGCAGGAGCTCCAGATGATGCTCGCGCGCAGCTTCCTCGTCTCGGCGGACAACGCGCACGCCCAGCACCCCAACCACGGTGAATACGCCGACCCCGACAACTGCCCGTATATGAACGAGGGCGTCGTCATCAAGTTCAACGCCAATCAGCGCTACGCGACCGATGGCCGCTCCTGCGCTATTTTCCGCGCCGTGTGCGAAAACGCGGGCGTTCCCACGCAGGTCATGTCCAACCGCTCCGATCTTCCCGGCGGCTCGACGCTCGGCTCGATCTCCGATACGCTCGTGCCGGTCAGCACGGTGGACATCGGCCTGCCCCAGCTCGCGATGCACTCTTCGTGGGAGACCGCGGGCGTGCAGGACTATGAATTCCTGATCCGCGCGATGACGGAGTATTTCGGCAGCGCACTGTAAGAGACCTGCCGAAACGGTAGACAAAAGCACGGAAACATGCTAAAATAAAACGATTTTTGATCAAATACGCTTTCAACGACAGAAAGGAAATATATCATGGACGTTAAGGAAATTCTCAAGCACGTTGACCATACCCTCCTCAAGCAGACCGCCACCTGGGAGGACATCAAGCAGATCTGTGACGACGGCATCAAATACGGCTGCGCGAGCGTCTGCATCCCGCAGACCTATGTGAATCACGCCGCGCACTACGTCGCCGAGCAGCAGCACTATGGCTTCGGCCAGCTGCCCATCTGCACGGTCATCGGCTTCCCCAACGGCTACACGCCCAGCGGCATCAAGTGCATGGAGGCCGAGTCCGCCGTCGCCGACGGCGCGACCGAGATCGACATGGTCATCAACCTCGGCTGGGTCAAGGAGGGCCAGTACGACAAGATCCTTCAGGAGATCAACTCTGTGAAAATCTCCTGCCACGGCAACATCTTAAAGGTCATCATCGAGACCTGCCTGCTCACCGACGAAGAGAAGATCAAGCTCTGCGAGGTCGTCTCCAATTCTCACGCCGACTATATCAAGACCTCCACGGGCTTTGCTGGCGGCGGCGCGACCCGCGAGGATGTCGCCCTCATGGCCGCCCACATGACCAACGGCAAGAAGATCAAGGCCGCCGGCGGCATCGCGAGCCTGCAGGACGCCGAAGACTTCCTCAAGCTCGGCGCCGACCGCCTCGGCACGTCCCGCATCGTCAAGGCCGTCAAGGAGCTCGAGGCCAAGGGCGAACTTTAAGAAAGGGGAGGGCTCAATATGCCGACTCCGCATAACAGCGCGAAAAAGGGCGACTTCGCCAGGACCGTTCTGATGCCCGGCGACCCGCTGCGCGCGAAGTTCATCGCCGAAACATTTTTAGATGAACCAAAGCTCGTCAACAACGTCCGCGGCGTGCAGGGCTACACAGGCACCTACAAGGGCGTTCCCGTCAGCGTGATGGCCAGCGGCATGGGGATGCCGTCCATCGGTATCTACTCCTACGAGCTGTTCACGCAGTACGATGTCGAGAGCATCATCCGAGTGGGTTCGGCGGGCGCGCTGCAAAAGGACTTGAAGCTCGGTGACGTGGTCGCGGGCATGGGTGCGTGCACCAACTCGAACTACGCCGCGCAGTACGGCCTTGGCGGCACATTTGCCCCCATCGCGGACTTTCAGCTGCTCTCCGCCGCCGTTGAATCGGCGAAGGAGCTCGGCGTCCGCATGGATGTCGGCAACCTCTACTCGTCCGACACGTTCTACGACGCGTCGAACCCGTCGCTCAAGTGGGCGGACATGGGCGTGCTCGCCATCGAGATGGAGGCCGCCGCCCTCTACTGCAACGCCGCCTATACGAAAAAGCGCGGACTTTCCCTCTGCTCGATCTCCGACAATATCCTCACCGGCGAGGAGCTTTCGCCCGAGGAGCGGCAGACGAGCTTTACCGCCATGATGAAAATCGCGCTCGAAACAGCCGTAAAGATGGCGGCAGAATCCCAAAAGTAAGGAGATTATCATGCCATGCGCGTGATCGACATTGAAAACATTGTGACCAACATGAAGGACGACACCCGCTTCGTCCTGCGCTGCGAGGAGGTCTTCCACGACAAGATCAGCTCCGCCGCGGCGAGCATTTTAATGAACAAGGGGCAAAAGCCCATCGTCTGCCTGACGGGCCCGAGCGGCTCGGGCAAGACGACGACGGCGATGCGCCTGCGCGAATACCTCGAAAACCTCGGCGTCAAGGTCTGCATGCTCAGCATGGATAACTTTTTCCTGCCGCTTGATCAGCGTCCGCCCGAGGCGAGCGACTGGGAGTCGCCCTACTGCGTGAACCGCGATTTACTCATCGAGGATATCCACCGCCTGATGGACGGCGAGCTCGTGGAGCTGCCGGTCTACGACTTCAAGGCAGGCGGCGTCGGCGGCTGCAAGCCCATGCAGGGCGACAGGGACGCCGTCATCATCGCCGAGGGCATCCACATGCTCAACCCGCTGATTTTCGACCAGCTCAGAAGCGAAGCTACGGGCGTTTACGTTGCCCCGCGTACGCGTATCATCACGCACAAGGACCGCATCGTTCGTCCCGAGCAGCTGCGCGTGGCGCGCCGCATGATCCGCGACTATCAGGGCCGCGGCCATTCGCTGCGTCAGACCGTCGAGCGCGCCGAGAGTGTCGACCGCGGCGAGCTCAACTACATCATGCCGAACAAGCCGAACGCGAGCGTCCACATCGACACGTTCCACGACTACGAGCCGTGCATCCTCGCGCGGTATTTGAAGGAGATCCCCGAGTTTTACAGCCAGCTCGACGATCAGTTTATCGCCGAGCACGGGCTGAGCGACCTGATGGACGTTGTCAACTCCGTGCCGTCGCTGCGCACGGACTATGTCCCGCGCGACTCCATCGTGCGAGAGTTCGTCGGCGGCAGCTGCTTTGAGTATTAAATCGGCAAAATCCGACAACGAACTGCAATTTCTGATTTTGATAATACGAAACGTAATCGAAATTTGGAGCTTTTGCGCGAAAAGGGGAGAAAGAGCGAATGCATTCTGACGAGCGGCGAAAGGCCATTGCCGACGTGCTGCGCGCGGCGGACGCGCCGGTCAGCGCCTCCGCGCTGGCGGAAAAATTCTCCGTCTCGCGCCAGATCATCGTGGGCGATATCGCGCTGCTGCGCTCCTCGGGCGAGGAAATCCTCGCCACTCCGCGCGGCTATGTGACGCCGAAGGAGGCGCGCGGCATCGTCCGCCGCGTTGCCGTGAAGCACACGCCGCAGGAGATGGAAGCCGAGCTCAACGCCATCGTCGACAACGGCTGTACGGTCATCGACGTCATCGTCGACCACCCCATCTACGGCCAGCTCACCGGCCCGCTGCAAATTTCGAACCGCTACGAGGTCAGCCAGTTTATTGAGCGCTGCAAAAAGGCGGAGCCGCTGTCCAGTCTCACCGACGGCATCCACCTCCATACGCTCCTCTGTCCCGACGAGGCGGCGTTCGAGCGCACGAAGAGTGCGCTGCGCGCACTGCGCGTCCTGCTGGAGGAAAACGGAAATTAAGGGTTGACAATCCTCACACGAACGATTATAGTGTCATATGCACGTGTCAAGACACCTGCATATGACACTATTTTATTTTTAGGCTGTGAGGATATCATGGAAAAATTCAAAGCGTTCTGCAAACGCAAAAACATTGAAGTTTCGGCCAAGCGCTACGGCATCGATGCGCTCGGCGCAATGGCGCAGGGCCTCTTCTGCTCGCTGCTCATCGGCACGATCATCAAGACGCTCGGCGCGCAGCTGGGCGTTCCGTTTCTGACGGACATCGGCACCTATGCGATGTCCGTCTCCGGCCCTGCGATGGCCATTGCCATCGGCTACGCGCTGCAGGCACCCCCGATGGTGCTCTTCTCCCTCGCGGCGGTGGGCTATGCGGCCAACGCCGAGGGCGGCGCAGGCGGCCCGCTCGCCGTACTCATCATCGCGATCCTTGCCGCCGAGTGCGGCAAGGCCGTGAGCAAGGAGACGAAGATCGACATTTTGGTCACGCCCGCCGTGACCATCCTGGTCGGCGTCGCGCTCGCCAAGTGGATCGCCCCGCCCATCGGCACGGCGGCCTCGGCATTTGGCATTATCATCGACAATGCGACCAAGCTCCAGCCGTTCTGGATGGGCATCGCGGTCTCTGTGCTTGTCGGCGTCGCGCTCACGCTGCCGATCTCTTCCGCCGCCATCTGCTCGGTGCTGGGCCTGACGGGTCTTGCCGGCGGCGCGGCCGTCGCGGGCTGCTGCGCGCAGATGGTCGGCTTCGCCGTGATGAGCTTTAAGGAAAACCGCTGGGGCGGCCTTGCCTCTCAGGGCCTCGGCACGTCGATGCTCCAGATGCCGAACATTGTCAGAAATCCCCGCGTCTGGATCGCGCCGACGCTCGCCTCCGCCATCACCGGCCCCATCGCCACGTGCGTGTTCCATCTTGAGATGAACGGTGCGCCGATCAACTCCGGTATGGGCACCTGCGGCCTGTGCGGCCTCATCGGCGTGTGGACGGGCTGGGTCTCCCCGAGCGAGGAGGCTGTCGCCAAGGGTGCGGCGGCCATGAGCCCAACGGGCTTTGACTGGCTGGGCCTCATCCTCGTCGCCATCGTGCTGCCCGCCATCCTTGCTCCGCTCATCAATATGGTCTGCCGCCGCCTCGGCTGGGTCAAGGACGGCGACCTGAAGCTCGACTGAGAAAATAACGTGTAAAAAGTGTGGACTTTTTGTAAAGAATCCCATCAATTATCACAAAAAAAGTAAAATTGGGGAGAATCGGACTTGATTCTCCCCTTTGCTTTTGCTATACTGTCAGACGAAGTGCGTCCGCACTTCAAAATAAACCGGAGAGCGGCCCGCCGCCGACCGGAAAAATAAGGAAGGATAGAAGAATGAAGAAGTTTTTTGCGCTGCTTCTCGCTCTCGTCATGGTTCTGTCCCTCGTTGCCTGCGGTGATAAGAAGACCGACGACAACCAGGACAACAACACCGACGATCAGCAGGGCGGGACCACCACTTACACCAATCCTGACGATATCGACGACAACATGACGTCTGAGGACGGCAAGTATGAGATCGCTTTCGTCACCGACGTCGGCCAGCTGAAGGATAAGTCCTTCAACCAGGGCACTTTCGACGGCGTGAAGCTCTATGCCGCCAACAACGGCCTGAGCTACAAGTACTATCAGCCCGCCAACGGCGATCAGGCTACCGATGATGACCGCTACGACGCCATGAAGGCTGCCGTGGACGGCGGCGCCAAGGTCATCGTCTGCGCTGGCTTCATGCAGGGCGCGGCCCTCGAGAAGGCCGCTAAGGAATTCACCGACACCAAGTTCGTCTTCATCGACGGTTGGTCCCTCGGCCTTGACAACGTTGCGGGCATCGCCTTCAACGAAGAGCAGTGCGGCTACTTCGCCGGTTACGCTGTCGTCAAGGAAGGCTATGAGAAGCTCGGCTTCACCGGCGGCGGCGGCGGCACGAACCCCGCCTGCATCCGTTACGGCTGGGGCTTTGCTCAGGGCGCCAACGACGCTGCTAAGGAAATGGATAAGACCGTCGACCTGAACTACTCCTGGGAGTACGGCGCTTCCTTCCAGGCTTCCCCCGAGCTGCAGACCATGGTCTCCGGCTGGTACTCCAACGGCACTGAGATCGTCTTCGCCTGCGGCGGTTCCATGTTCCAGTCCGTCGCCGCTGCCGCTTCCGCTGAGGACGGCAAGGTCGTCGGCGTCGACGTCGACCAGTCCAGCGAGTCCGAGACCGTCGTCACCTCCGCTATGAAGGGCCTGAGCGATGCTGCCGAGTGGGCGATCGCCAAGGTTTACGATGGCACCTGGGACGAGATCGGCAATGCTGCCACCTCCCTGGGCGTTGCTGAGAATGCTGTCGGCCTGCCGACCGCTACCTGGTCCATGGAGAACTTCTCCGTTGCCGACTATGAAGACCTCTTCCAGAAGGTCCTCAACGGTGACATCACCATCGACAACAACTCCGAGATGGCCAACCCCGCTGAGGGCGGCCTGACCAACGTCAACGTCAACTACATCGGCGGCTAATTCCCAATAGCGCATACATAAAAAGAACGGAAGACTTCGGTCTTCCGTTCTTTTTCACATTTCTGACAGGGAAAGACATGCGAAAACCTTTTGCTTTTCATCGGGAAACGTGATATAGTATAATGTAATTATGGTTTCCGTCCTCGCAGCGCAGCGCGTGCGGGCCATCAAAACGGAAGGAGGGCGAAAAAACTTGGAGAATCAGTATGCGATCGAAATGCTGAATATCACGAAGAAATTCCCCGGTATTATCGCCAATGACAACATCACCTTACAGCTCAAAAAGGGCGAGATCCACGCCCTGCTCGGTGAAAACGGCGCGGGAAAATCGACGCTGATGTCGGTTCTTTTCGGCCTTTATCAGCCGGAGGAGGGCATCATCAAAAAGGACGGCGAGGTCGTGTCCATCAAGGACCCGAACGATGCCACCGCGCTCGGCATCGGCATGGTGCACCAGCATTTCAAGCTGGTGGACGTTTTCACGGTGCTCGACAACATCATCCTCGGCGCGGAGACGACGAAGTGCGGCTTTTTGCAGAAGAAAGAGGCGCGCAAAAAGGTCGAGGAGATCTCAAAGCGCTACGGCCTGAATGTCGACCTTGACGCCAAGGTCGAGGATATCACGGTCGGCATGCAGCAGCGCGTGGAAATTCTGAAGATGCTGTATCGCGACAACGAGATCCTTATCTTCGACGAGCCGACCGCGGTGCTCACTCCGCAGGAGATCGAAGAGCTCATGGCCACGATGAAGGAGTTTGCCCGCGAAGGCAAGTCCATCCTGTTCATCTCCCACAAGCTCAACGAGATCATGGAGGTCTCCGACCGCGTGAGCGTTCTGCGCAAGGGCAAGTACATCGGCACGGTCAACACGAGCGAGACCACCAAGCAGGAGCTTTCCAACATGATGGTCGGCCGCCCCGTGCAGCTCGAGGTCACGAAGGACGAGGCCAAGCCCGCGGGTGAGGTCTTGAAGGTCGACCACCTCTGCGTCCACTCCCACGTGCAAAAGCGCAACGCCGTGAACGACGTTTCCTTCACCGTCCGCGCGGGAGAGATCGTCTGCATCGCCGGTATCGACGGCAATGGTCAGACGGAGCTTGTCTACGGCCTGACAGGCCTTGACAAGCCGTCCTCCGGCACGATCACCCTCTGCGGCAAGGATATCTCTCATGCCTCTATCCGCCACCGCGGCGAGCACATGAGCCACATTCCCGAAGACCGCCACAAGCACGGCCTCGTGCTCGACTTCACACTCGAGCAGAACATGGTGCTCCAGCGCTTCAACGAGCCGCGCTTTGAAAACCACGGCTTTATCAACAACAAGGCTGTGCGCGACTATGCCAACTACCTGATCGACAAGTTCGACGTGCGCAGCGGCCAGGGCGCGATTACGCGCGCGCGTTCCATGTCCGGCGGCAACCAGCAGAAGGCCATCATCGCCCGCGAGGTCGACCGCGACAAGGACCTCATCGTCGCCGTGCAGCCCACGCGCGGCCTTGACGTTGGCGCGATCGAGTTCATCCACAGCCAGCTCGTCGCCGAGCGCGACCGCGGCAAGGCGATTTTGCTCGTCTCGCTCGAGCTGGACGAGGTCATGAGCCTCTCTGACCGCATCCTCGTCATGTACGAGGGTGAGATCGTCGGCGAGCTCGACCCGAAGAAAACCACCGTCGAAGAGCTCGGCCTTTACATGGCCGGCGCCAAGCGCATGGCGAAGGAGGAGGCGGCCGTATGAAAAAAGAACACTTCCTGCAAAGCGAAGGCTTCAAGACCGTCGCGGCGTCCGTCCTCTCGATCCTGATTGGCCTCGCCGTCGGCAGCATCGTCATTTTGATCGTCGGTCTCACGAGCCCGAACCTCTCGCTCTCCTCGGCGTGGGACGGCATCCGCATCGTGTTCGGTGGCCTGTTCTCCACGGGACGCGACGCCTCCGGTACGCTGATGTGGGGCTTCAACCCGACGAATATCGGCAACATGCTCTTCCGTGCCGCGCCGCTCATCATGACGGGCCTTTCCGTCGGCATGGCGTATAAGACCGGCCTTTTCAACATCGGCGCGCCGGGCCAGTACCTCATCGGTACGCTCGTGTCGCTCTCCATCGCCCTCGTTCTTCCGTCCGAGACGATGTCCACCACGCTCATCTGGTTGCTCGCCTTTCTCGGCGGCACGCTCGCGGGCGCGATCTGGGGCGCGATCCCCGGCCTTTTCAAGGCCCTGCTCAACATCAACGAGGTGCTCGCCTGCATCATGACGAACTGGATCGCGGCAAACCTCGTTACGTGGCTCTTTGATATCAGCAACTTTAAGAACGTCACCGAGTCCACCAAGACCGGCTACATCTACAAGACGACCTACAACGGCGTTGCCACCGCGAAGATGGGCCTTGACAAGCTGTTTCCGAATTCTCAGGTCAACGGCGGCATCATCATCGCCATCGTCTTTGCAATCGCCGTTTACGTGATGATGTCCAAGACGACGTTCGGCTATCAGCTCAAAGCCTGCGGCTCCAACCGTCATGCCGCGCGCTACGCCGGTATCGCCGACAAGCGTAACATCGTCATCTCCATGGCGATCGCGGGCGGACTGAGCGCGGCGGGCGCTTCGCTCTACTATCTCTCCGGCAACACGGAGTTCTTCTGGTCCACGTACCAGTCGCTCCCTGCCATCGGCTTCAACGGCATCCCTGTTGCGATGCTCGCCTCCTGTAACCCCATCGGCATCATCTTCACGGCGCTGTTCATGTCGATGCTCGATATCTCGGGCCTGCAGCTGACGAACCTGACGGCCTATAACGAGTACATCACGAACGTCATCATCGCTGTCATCGTGTACCTCAGCGCCTTCTCGCTGGTCATCAAGATGTGGATCGGCAAGCTCGGCAAAAAGAAGGACGACGGCGCGGATGCCAACGCGGAGCCCGCACCGGCGGCAGCTTCCGCACCAGCCGGTGCACAAGCGGAAACGGAGAAAGGAGGCGACGCGAAATGACATTTCTCATTCAGCAGACGCTCATTTATGCCGTCCCTCTGATGATCGTGGCGCTTGCGGGCGTGTTCGCCGAGCGCAGCGGTATCATCAACCTGGCGCTCGAAGGTATCATGGTCTTCGGCGCATTCATCGGCGTCTGGTTCGTGCGCATTTTGCAGACGAGCGACGCCATCCTCTCCCTCAAGCAGAGCGGCAACTGGGTCGCGCTACAGGGCGTGGAGCTCCTCACGATGCTGGTCGCGGCGGCCTTCGGCGCGCTGTTCTCGCTGCTTCTGAGCTTTGCGTCCATCAATCTGCGCGCTGACCAGACCATCGGCGGCACGGCGCTGAACCTGATGGCCCCCGCACTGGTGCTGTTCTTCATCCGCATCATCGCCAACCAGAATACGCTGCAGATGCTCACGGGCGACGCGGCGAGCTGGTTCATGATCAAAAAGTCTACGCTCGGCATCGACAAGAACACCGACCTCGGCTTTTTCGGCGAGACGTTCGTCAACAAGGTCTACCTTGCGACCTACGTCTGCATCCTGCTTTTCATCATCCTGTCGATCCTGCTCTATAAGACGCGCTTCGGCCTGCGCCTGCGCGCCTGCGGTGAAAATCCCCAGGCGGCGGATTCGCTGGGCATCAACGTCTACAAGATGCGCTACGCTGGCACGACCATTTCCGGCGCGCTCGCGGGCATGGGCGGCTTCGTCTATGCGCTGACGACCGCAAACTGCGCCTCGAACGGCGACGTGGCGGGCTTCGGCTTCCTCGCACTGGCCGTTATGATCTTCGGCAACTGGAAGCCCGTGAATATCGCGGTCTCCTCGCTGCTGTTCGGCCTCTTCAAGTGCATCGCGGCGAGCTACGCGAGCATCGACATCAACGGCGACGGCGTCTACATGCTCGCCGAGATCGGCATCAGCGCCCATCTCTACCGCATGCTGCCCTACATCGTCACGCTGCTCGTGCTGGCGTTCACGTCCAAGAGCTCCCGCGCCCCCAAGGCCGAGGGCATCCCCTACGACAAGGGCCAGCGCTAAATTACATAAGAAGCGGTATGGCGCAGCCATACCGCTTCTTTGCAAAATGAAAGAGAGAAATGTATGGAAGTTAGAGAGATCACAGCGGCAGAGGAGAAGCAGCGCATTGCGCGCTTGATTTTAGAGGCGCTCCCCGACTGGTTTGGCATTCCAGAGGCGCGCGAGGAATACATCGAAAAGAGTGTTAAGCAGCCGTTTTTCGCCGCGTTCGACGGCGAGAACGCCGTCGGCTTCCTTTACCTTGCCGAAACGGGGAGGGATACGGCGGAGCTCTATGTCATGGGCGTGCTGAAAGAATACCACCGCCGCGGCGTCGGCAAGATGCTCTTTGCCGCAGCGAAGCAGCGGGCGAAGGAGCTTGGCTACTTGTTTTTGCAGGTCAAGACCGTGCAGATGGGGAAGTACCCTGAGTACGACGCGACGAACCGCTTCTATCTTGCCCTCGGTTTTGGCGAGTTTGAGGTATTCCCGACGCTCTGGGACGAGTGGAACCCGTGTCAAATCTACGTGATGAGCCTGAAATAAGAAAATGTTGGAACTTTTTCCCGCCGTTTTGCGTCTATAAAAGCAGAAAAACAGGGGAGGGAAGCATATGACCGTCCGCGAACCGAAAAAACGCTCTAATTTGCGGCTGAAGCTCGGCGGCGCGTATTTTAGCGCGCAGCGAAAACTCAGATGGCTTTCGATGCGGAAGCATTTTGCGCGCGAGCGCAGCGGGGAAGACTTAGCATATCAGGCGTTTTCCCACCATACGCCGCTCATGCGAAAGCTCAAGGACGTCGACATGCAGCTCCAGCGCAACAAGGTGACGAATCTCCGCCTCGCCTGTGCGCGGCTCGACGGGCTTTTGCTGCGCCCAGGTGAAACGATGAGCTACTGGTATCTCATCGGAAAGCCGACGGCGGGGAAGGGGTATCTGCCCGGCATGATCCTGCGCAACGGCGGGTATCTGGCCGCGCCGGGCGGCGGACTCTGCCAGCTCTCAAACCTCATCTACTGGATGACGCTGCACACGCCGCTCACGGTCGTCGAGCGCCACCGCCACGGCTACGACGTCTTTCCCGACGCGAACCGCACGCAGCCCTTCGGCAGCGGTGCGACCTGCTTTTACCCCTATCTTGACCTGATGATCCGCAACGACACACAGGACACCTATCAGATGCGCGTCCGCGTCGGCAAAACAGACCTTGAGGGCGAGTGGCGCGTGAGCGCCGAGCCGACCGAGCGCTATGCGGTCGTAGAGCGCAGCCACGAGATGCGCGCACAGTACTGGGGCGGCTACATCCGCCACAACGAGCTCTACCGGCAGACGTTTGATTTGCAGGGCAAGCTGCTCGCGGAGACGCCTGTCGCCGTGAACGACGCGGTGATGATGTATTCGCCGTATCTGGAAGAAAGCAAAAAGGAAGGCTGACAAAGTCAACCTTCCTTTTATCTTATTCAGCCGTTTCGTCCGCCTCTTCGGGCGTATCCTCTTCCTCGGGCTCTTCCCACGGCTGCATCGTGGCGACGCAGCGGCTGATGTTCTTGCCCTCGGCGTAGAATTTGGCCTCGTAGTCGGTCATCACGCCGCGCTGTCCGTTCGCATGCAGGTCGCGCGTGACTTCGGAGAGGGTGAAGCCGAACTGCGGGATCTCCTCGATTGACCACTCAAACAGCGGGTCGTTGTCGGTCTTGAAATGAATTTGGCCGTTGTCCTTGAGCACCTTGCGGTAGAGCTTTAAGAAGTTGCCGTGCGTCAGCCGACGCTTGGCCTGCCGCTTGGGCGGCCACGGGTCGCAGAAGTTGACATAGATGCGGTCGACCTCACCCGCATCGAAGATCTCAGGCAGCTGGTTGGCGTCGATGTCGATGAAGAAGACGTTGTGCAGTTCTGCCTTCGCCGCGCGCTCCATCGCGACGACCATCGCGTCGGGCACCTTTTCGACCGCGATGAGCAGCACGTCGGGCTCCGCCGCGGCCGTCTCGACGGTGAAGCGGCCCTTGCCGCAGCCGAGCTCCACGCGGATCTCCTTCGCCTCGGGCATCAAGTCGTGCCAGCGGCCCTTGCGCTCGTAGGGGTCCTTGATCTGATACGCCCCGCACCGCTCCATGCGGGGAAGCAGGTTTTTCTTTTTGCGCATTCGCATAGAATGAACCTCGTTTTCCTATAATTAAAGCCTATCATATCGAAAATTGGTGCAAGAGACAAGTCATTTTAAAAATTTTATACAAGAGTTGCTGCATTGGGAGAAAAGATCATTAAAAATGCAACGTTTCTTGCAATGACACCGGAAAAGTGTGAAACTTTTTTGAAAAAAGTGATTTTTCTCTTGCAAATATGCCTTGCCGCCCATATAATAGGGGGGCAGTTGAAGAAGACAGGAGGAGACACACGATGTCTTTTGTCAAATATGAACCCAAGGGCAACATTGCCTATCTCATCATTGACCGCGAAAAGGCGCTCAACGCGCTCAATTCTCAGGTGCTCGCCGATCTCGATGCCGCGCTCGACGCGGTGGACTTAAGCGAGATCCGCTGCCTGATCGTCCGCGGCGCGGGCGAGAAGTCCTTTGTCGCCGGCGCGGACATCGCGCAGATGAAGGAGCTCAGCAAGGAGGAGGCCGAGGCCTTCGGCAAGCAGGGCAACGACGTCATGCGCAAGCTCGAAGCGTTCCCCATCCCGACGATCGCGGCGGTGGGCGGCTATGCCCTCGGCGGCGGCTGCGAGCTCGCGATGAGCTGCGACTTCCGCATCTGCTCCGATACCGCCGTCTTCGGCCAGCCCGAGACAGGCCTTGGCATCACGCCGGGCTTTGGCGGCACACAGCGCCTTGCCCGCCTCGTCGGCCCCGGCATGGCCAAGCAGATGATCTACACCGCCCGCAACATCAAGGCGGACGAGGCCTACCGCATCGGCCTTGTCAACGCGGTCTATCCGCTTTCTGACCTCTACGCCGCGGCGGAAAAGCTCGCCGGCCAGATCGCTGGCAACGCGCCCATCGCGGTGCGCGCGTCCAAGCAGGCCATCAACGACGGTCTTCAGGTCGACATTGACCGCGCCGTCGTGATCGAGGAGAAGGCCTTCGGCTCCTGCTTCCAGAGCGCCGACCAGCAGGAGGGCATGGGCGCCTTCCTCGAAAAGCGCAAGCACGAGCCCTTTATCAACAAGTGATTCCATAGAATTATCTATTTATATTGTAGGAGGATACACACAATGAAAGTTGCAGTTTTCGGCGCCGGCACCATGGGCAGCGGCATCGCGCAGGTCTTCGCGGCCAAGGGCCACACCGCTCTGATGTACGCTTCCAGCGTCGCTTCCGCTCAGCGCCACAAGGATAAGCTCGCCGCTTCCCTGCAGAAGCGCGTCGAGAAGGGCAAGATGACCGAAGAGGCCAAGGACGCCATCCTGAACAACATCCTCGTCGAGGAGAAGTCTGCCGCGGCGGACGCCGACCTTGTCATCGAGTGCGTGGCGGAGAACATGGACACCAAGCGTCAGCTCCTCGGCGAGCTCGACGAGATGTGCAAGGAGAGCACCGTCTTCGCGACCAACACCTCTTCTCTGTCTGTCACCGAGATGGGTCTCGGCCTGAAGCACGCCGTCATCGGCATGCACTTCTTCAACCCCGTGCCCAGCATGAAGCTTGTTGAGGTCATCCGCGGCGCCAACACCACGCAGGAGACCTTCGACTTCATCTACAACCTCTCCAAGGAGATCGGCAAGGAGCCTGTCGAGGTCGCTGAGGCTCCGGGCTTCGTCGTCAACAAGATCCTGATCCCGATGATCAACGAGGCCATCGGCCTGGTCGAGACCGGCGTTGCCTCTGTCGAGGATATCGACAAGGCCATGATGCTCGGCGCGAACCACCCCATGGGCCCCCTCGCCCTGGGCGACTTCATCGGCCTTGACGTGTGCCTCGCCATTATGAACGTCCTCTACAGCGAGACCGGCGATCCGAAGTATCGTCCCGCTCTGCTGCTCAAGAAGATGGTCCGCGGCGGCCAGCTCGGCAAGAAGTCCGGCAAGGGCTTCTACGATTACAGCAAGAAGTAATCCGTCCCTAAAAGGATAAAAAGGGGAGGCAGTTTACAAAAACTGCCTCCCCTTTTCTCTTTTGGAATGGAAAGGATTCCTGAAAATGACAGAAAACTGTCATAAAAGGAACGGAAATGTCAAAAAGGCTTTAATGAATTCGGCAAAAAGCACGAATTCCAAAAAGGAATGATAGTTCCCCTTGCGAAAATGAAACGCACAGGATATAATGAAAGTCACGGAACTGATTTGTGAAAAATTAGACAATCCAATTATTTTTATAGTGAAGGAGCAAAAGACTATGGATTTCCATCTGTCCAAAGAACATCTGCTGGTCCGCAAAATGTATCGCGAATTTGCAGAAAATGAAGTCAAGCCTTTAGCTGAGGAACTCGATGAGGAAGAGCGCTTCCCCATGGAGACCGTCGAAAAGATGGCCAAGCTCGGCATGATGGGTATTTACTTCCCGAAGCAGTACGGCGGCGCCGGCGGCGATGTTCTCAGTTATGCCATGTGCGTGGAGGAGCTCGCTAAGGTTTGCGGCACCACCGCTGTTATCGTTTCCGCCCACACCTCCCTCTGCTGCGCTCCCATTTTCGAGAACGGCACCGAGGAGCAGAAGATGAAGTATCTGCCTGACCTTCTGTCCGGCCGCAAGATCGGCGCGTTCGGTCTGACCGAGCCCGGCGCCGGTACCGACGCCTCCGGCCAGCAGACCACCGCTGTCAAGAACGAGAACGGCGACTACGTCCTCAACGGCAGCAAGTGCTTCATCACCAACGGCAACGTGGCCGATACCTTCGTGGTGTTCGCCATGACCGATAAGACCAAGGGCAACCACGGCATTTCCGCCTTCATCGTGGAAAAGAGCTTCCCCGGCTTCTCTACCGGCAAGCACGAGAAGAAGATGGGCATTCGCGGCTCCTCCACCTGCGATCTGATCTTTGAGGACTGCGTAGTTCCCAAGGAGAATCTGCTGGGTAAGGAAGGCAAGGGCTTCAAGATCGCTATGCAGACCCTGGACGGCGGCCGTATCGGCATCGCTGCACAGGCACTGGGCATCGCAGAGGGTGCTATGGAAGAGTCCATCAACTTTGCTAAGACTCGTGAGCAGTTCGGCCGTCCGATCGCAAAGTTCCAGAACACTCAGTTCCTCTTTGCTGACATGCACGTTGCAATCGAGGCTGCTCGCCTGCTGACCTACAAGGCTGCTGTTGCTAAGTCTGAGGGCGGCCGCTTCACTGTGGACGCTGCAACCGCTAAGCTGTTCGCTTCCGAGGCTGCTATGAAGATCACCACCAAGGCAGTTCAGGTACACGGCGGCTACGGCTACACCAAGGATTACCCGGTTGAGCGCATGATGCGTGATGCCAAGATCACCGAGATCTACGAGGGCACCAGCGAAGTCCAGATGATGGTCATCAGCGGCGCGCTGCTGAAGTAAGGAGGACAGACGTAATGAAAGCAATCGTTTGTGTCAAACAGGTTCCCGATACGCAGGGCAAGGTCGCTGTCAAGGCTGACGGCACCATGGATCGCTCTGCCATGGCTACCATCACCAACCCCGACGACCTGAACGCCGTCGAGGCCGCCCTGCAGCTGAAGGACGAGACCGGCTGCGAGGTCGTCGTCGTCACCATGGGCCCGCCG
>ERZ773276.836-NODE-836-length-29416-cov-31.802493_pt1 | contig 29416 bp, 18 predicted proteins | sample MGYA00511386_ERZ773276 | MGnify/ENA primary metagenome ERZ773276 (study PRJEB29015, sample SAMEA2737778) | human gut metagenome | biome: human gut; feature: human-associated habitat; material: faeces | place: China | collected 2012 ...
AGAATATGCAATCTTGCCAGCGAATATGGAACACAGCTAAAAAATGTTCCTGCAAATATTTCTTATTTTGAAGAACATTTTGAACCTCTTATAAAATATGATGCTTTGCAAAAGCTCGTTTAAGTTGTATTATACCGCTACCCAAAGTTCACTCAAGCTAACTATTTTTCCTTTATTTTCAATGCTTTCAGGGGTTGTCAAAAATAAAAAACTGCGTTATAATGAATGCACAAAATCAATAAGGAGGGACAACAAAATGGCATATGTAATTAGTGATGATTGTGTTAGCTGTGGAGCTTGTGCTGGCGGATGTCCAGTAGGCGCTATTTCTGAAGGAGATGCTCATTACCAGATTGATGCAGATACATGTATCGAATGTGGTGCTTGTGCAGGAACATGCCCTTCAGGTGCTATTTCACAGGAGTAATTTTATCCGGAAACTTGTTTTTAAAACAATGATTTCTATTGACGAATTTTTTTACTTTATGTAAAATAAAGCTGCTGATAAAGGAGTCTTTCTCCCGTACAGTAGCTTTTTCGTTTTTAATAATTTTTTTTCAAAGGAGATCAGACTATTATGACAGAGAGAATTTCTAAAGATATGATAATTGCAGATATGCTTAAAGTCGATGCCGGTATCGCTGCTATCCTTATGGCTTCAGGTATGCATTGTATAGGATGCCCATCAGCTCAGGGTGAATCACTTGAAGAAGCTGCTATGGTTCACGGACTTGACCCGGATGATCTTGTCGTTGAAATCAACACATTCATCGATCACGACCTCGGTTAATTTACGAAAAGACGGCTTGCTTATGCAGGCCGTCTTTTATTTGCAATCAATATTCTGTTAAAGTGCTGCCAGCGTCTGGATGGCAGCTTCTTCAATAATCACATTACCATGCTCCTTGAAAAATGCTTCATTGGCAGGCACATAGTTCTTCTGATACGCGTACTCTGAAATGATGTTGCACACCTTGTTGAATTCCTTCGGAGTATGCTCACTCTTGTGGGCCACAAGATAGTACTTATTGCTTGAAGCGTCGCGGTATAAGTCATTTCTGCCGCTGTAAAAGCCGTCAAGCACATGCGAAATCCTGCGCACATCATCAAATTTATCAAAAACAAACAGCTTGACTACGTCAGCCTCAGCCTGTTCCTCTGTAATATCATCAGTGCCCTGCTCACTGTCAGCTGTCTTCTCATTTTCCTTCTTGATACGCTCAAACAGCTCCAAAATATCAGCAGCTCCCTTTATCACCGGAGGCTGTCCTGCATTTCCTAAGTCCGTAAAGTCGTCATCTGCCTCTGAAAACTTCGAAAATCTGGTGTCAAGCTCATCCGGATATTCAACCTTTGTGATGATAAGCACTATAGACTCTGATGGCAGTGGAATCGCCTCCACCATGAGTGGAATATCATTTGTTTCAAAGCCAAACTCGTAATTGGCCTGCTCTACCATATCTTTAAAAAGGCTTTTCGCCTTCGCTGATCCATATGCCAGTTCGCTTATTTTTATATGTCTGTCCTCAAGATCCTCTCTGGTAAGAGTACAGCGGATCTGATTATCATTTACCTTCTCAATTTTCATATTTTTCACATCCTTTTCCGAAAATATCCGTGTAAATCGTAAAACTATTATAATAAACACCGGTCATATTGTAAAGCGCGAGGCCTATTAAAAAAAAATAAAAAAATTGTTGCAATTATTTTACAGGTATGTTATAAGTTATCCATGAGATGTGCGCTCGACCCAAAAGGAGCGTATGAAAAATACAAATCATTCTTTGTTTGACAAATATGAGATGATTAAAGATCTCGGAACCGGCAGCTCCGGTAGCGTTACGCTTGTCAGACACATATCTATGGATCAGGAGAGAGCTCTAAAGAAAGTTCCTAAAGCTTCTGCTTTCGCCGAATCCGCATTATCAGAAGCAAGACTACTCAAGTCTCTTGAGCATCCGTCTATACCACGTATATTTGACTTCGAAGAGGACAATGCTTTTTACTATATCGTCGAGGAATATATCGACGGCGAGACATTAGATTCATTTTTGCTTCATCAGCAGTTAATTTCCCCGGGTTTATTTTTTAATATTTGTGAACAATTATGCAATGTTTTTATCTATCTGCATACACAGATATCTACTCCCATTATTTACAGGGACCTTAAACCGGAGCATATTATAGTATGCCACAATAAGCTTAAGCTTATCGATTTTGGCGTATCGGCATATGTTATCCAGGATGGAAATAACTTCAATCACTATGGGAATATAGAATTCTCTGCCCCCGAATGCTTTACCGAGGATACAATTACACCGGCGGCAGACATTTACAGCTTAGGTCAGCTTCTGCAGTATATACTGACCTTTACCCCGGACAGCTTTTCCCATAAGTTTCAGCATATTATCCAAAAAGCAACAACATCTGATGCATCACTGCGTTACGTGACTGTCGCAGAGCTATATCAGGAAATACAGGAAATTCAAAAATTAACCGGTCAGCCACATCTCATACACAAAATAGCAGTTTTAGGCAGTCACAGAGGCTGCGGCTCCACCCACGTGGCCGTTTCACTCACCTGCGAACTCAATATCCTTGGATATCATGGTATCTACATAGACTCAGCAAAAAGCGTACTTTGCCATGGTAATCACGACGGACTGCAGATTTTTAAGCAGAAAAACGGATATTATTATTACAAAAGCTTTCAGGGCATACCCGACTACAGTGACGGTATACAGTTTAATATTCCAAAGGATGCTATACAGATATACGACCTTGGCACTGATGTGTGCAACGAGAAAATATATGACATGGATCTCGTATTATATGTATGTAACGGCGGCTTTTGGCATCTGAATGATATCTACAGGAATCATTCTATTCTCAAAAAAATGACAGCTTCCCTGAGTGTTATATGTAATATGTGCAGCAGACAGGATGCCTCCGCGATTGCGGCACTACTTAATTGCAGTGTTTATCACTTTCCTTATGACAGCGATATGTTTAAGAACTCAGTTCAAAAGGAAACGCTGATTCAAAAGCTGTTAGAACTAAAGGGAGGAGCATCACTATCAGACACTTTAAAAGGATATTTAAGAAAGTCCATTCTGCACCACAGTTAGTTGGGGTCTGTGGCAGCGTTCACAATGTAGGCACAACACATATAAGCCTTGCTCTTTGTAATTATATGAGCAATAAATGCATGTATAGAACCGCCTATGTTGAGCTGAATGGTACACACGAAATTCTTTCACTGTCAAAGACAGCAGACGAAAAGGTTTTTACTTATAAGAATGTAGATTTCTTTCCTCACGCAGTCATGTCCACACTAACTGAGATTTTAAACATGAGATACGAGCGTGTGATTATTGATTTCGGCATACTTAATCCAAACACCTTAAAGGAATTTATGAGGTGTGACGTAAGAATCGCTGTGTGTACAATAAGTAAATGGAACCGGGGCGCTTTGAACAGAATTATCGAGCTATTCAATTCAAACAAAATAACTGATTCAGAAAGCGTAAAAATATTGTTTAATCTCGTGGAAAAGAAAAAGACAATTAACCATAAACATTTTAAGTATCCGGTGGTAGACTTTCCTTACTTAGAGGACCCGTTCCTCATCAATACCAGCCTGTTTGGCACTCTGGATAAGATATCAGAAAGGAATTAATATCACGATGCAAAATGACATCTTTAACCAGCTGTTTATCAATTTTATGTCCGAAGCCTTCGGAGGGTTTATACTTTTAATGCCACAGAGCGCTTCATGACATAGGACCATTTGTTACTTATCAGTTTTTACTCATAATCATTATATATAGACGGAGGTATTTTTATAGAAGAATAAACTATATTTATATATTGGAATTTTTACAGATATTTTATCAAATTAAACGAAACTAAAAATCAGCAATTAAATTGGGTGTGGAAAGCTCCGGAAATATCAATTTCTATAAACTATCAATAATTAATGATTAATATCATTTTTTCTCAATTATACAAGAAATCGATGTCAGCATATTTTTGGTCCTTTACCCCGTTTAAATGCAAAAAGACAACCAAAAGACATATTTTAAAAAGAAAAGGTATGTGCGCGGGGGAAGCTTTTGCTCCTTCCGCGCCAAAATGCATAAACAAATTTCTTAATTTATTACAAATTTATTTCATATTATTTGAATATGCTTTTTCACAATGGTATAATTAGCTTAAGCAATTTCGACACCAAATAATAGGAAAGGATTTTTACACATGAAAAAGAAATTATTGCCTGCACTTATAGTAACCGGACTTATTATCCTCGTTGTAATAATAATGGGTATAACTGCTCTTATCAATAAATACACCCCTACGAAAAAGACAGAGGATCTTAAAGAGTATTTCAATATCTCTTCTGATGATGAGGCTGCTCTCATTGTAGATAATGAGCTATCCGATTACAAGGCTAAAATAATAGATAAAAAAATATACGTTGATTACAAATTTGTTCACGACTCATTAAATTCCAGATTTTACTGGGATGCAAATGAGAATGTGCTTCTTTACACAACCGCATCTGATATCATCTCAGCTGCGGCTGACAGCAATAGCTACAGTGTCACCAAGCAGACCAATGACTTTGGCTATCCGATCGTGAAAGCCACCTCTGACTCTGCGCTTATCGCTTTAGACTATGTAAAACAGTACTCCAATATCACCTTTAAGTCATATGATGACCCGGCACGCATCGTCATCACAAGCAAATGGGATGAAATAGACAGTGCCACTGTCAGCAAGTCTACCCAGGTCCGCGTAAAGGGCGGCATAAAGAGCCCTATTCTAAAAGAGGTGAAAAAGGATGACAAGATTACTATTCTTGATTCCGGTGACAAATGGGATAAGATTGCCACTGAGGATGGTGTTATTGGATATATAAAGGGCAAGGCTCTGTCCGAGAGCAAAAAAACTAAGCTTACGAATCCTGACTATGAAGAAGAGACCTTTACGCATATCAAGAAGGATAAGGATATCTGTCTTGCCTGGAATCAGGTAACAAGCCAGTCAGCAAACAGTAAAGTGCCCCAGGTAATTTCATCAACCAAGGGCATAAATGTAATGTCACCAACTTGGTTTTATTTAAATGACAACAACGGTAATCTGGCAGATATAGCAAGCAAGGATTATGTCAGCTACTGCCATTCCCAGGGCATCGAGGTATGGGGACTGTTCAGCAACTTTGAAAATACTGATGTAGATGCAGCATATGTGCTCACACATACATCCACGAGAACTACCCTGATCAATCAGATTATGTCGGCTGCATTTAACTATGAGCTTGATGGTGTAAATATTGACTTTGAAAATATCACAGAAGCAGCATATGGAGACTCTTACATTGAGTTTATCAGAGAGCTCGCCATAAAGTGTCACAATAACGGTATATCACTTTCAGTTGATGTCACAGTACCTGCCAGCTTCAACAAGTTCTTCAATCGCTCTGATATGGCAAACTTTGCCGATTATATTGTAATTATGGGATACGATGAACACTATAAGGGCTCTGATGCCGGCTCAGTTTCTTCTATTCCTTGGGTAACTGAGGGTGTTGAATCCACTCTGAAGGAGGTTCCCGCTGACCAGATTATTCTCGGCATGCCTTTTTATACCAGAATATGGGAGCTCACTCCAAAGGAGGACGATGATGCCGTAACCGATACCGAGGATCAGTCAAAGTACACTGTTGCCTCACAGGTATATAGTATGGACGCAGCTGCAGCACAGCTTGCCACAAACAATGCCACTGCTGCTCTTGATGAGGAATCCGGTCAGAACTACGCTGAGTGGTCTGTATCCAACAAGCTGTACAAGGTATGGCTCGAGGACAATACATCTTTAGAGAAAAGGCTCAAGCTCGTCGACGACAATAAACTCGCCGGTGCAGCATTCTGGAAGCTTGGCTTTGAGAATTCATCTGTCTGGGATACTGTTATCAAATATCTGGACTGATTGCTTAAGGCTTACTGAAAGAGGCCGTACCTTTACAGCTACAGTCTAACTCAGTACCTTTTATAGGTAATAAATGATATCAGCCAATCATATAATATACAAACACACCCGATGCCTTCTATGTGCATCGGGTTTTTTATAGGTATCTTATATGAAAAAATATATGTACATTATTAAGAAAAACAAATACTGTCTTATTTTAGCTCTCTTTATTCTGTCCTTCTACCTCGGAAGAGGTGTCTGCGCTCTTGCAAAAAACACCGGCAAAAACACTAATTCAACTGTTATTGTAATAGACCCGGGCCATGGTGGAAGTGATCCCGGTAAGATTTCCACCTCCGGCGTCATGGAAAAGGATGTCAACCTCAGTATTGCAATGGCTCTTAAACAGCTGTTTGAAAACAGAGGCTTTACTGTTGTCATGACCAGAACCACCGACTGCGACCTCGCCCCGGATAATTCCAAGCATCCAAAGACAGATGATCTCACAAAGAGAACTGCCCTGATGTCTAAAAGCAATGTGGCAGTCAGCATCAGTATCCATCAAAACAGCTTTGAGGACAATTCAAGCTGCGGTCCACAGGTATTCTATTATGAAGCCTCTGATGCAGGAAAAGAGCTCGCATCCTCTGTCCTTGGAGCTTTAAACACTTCTCTTTGTGTCGCAAAGCCACGAAGCATTAAGCCCAATAAAGAATACTTTATACTTAAAAAATCCACATCCCCGACCGTAATCGTAGAATGTGGATTCTTGAGTAATCCTGCTGAGACACTTCTTCTTACTGACAAAAACTATCAGGATGACCTGGCACATGCAATATATATCGGTGTTACAGACTATCTTGCGCAATCACCCTCTGGACATTTACAATAAACTGCTCTGCGATGTGATATAGTCTGGTTGTCTGGACACTTTCACTGCCATCAAGCTGCTTTTTAGTCTCATTATCTGACTCAGTATTCGATTTCATATCTGACATCTTAGACTCTTTTGCAGATATATCATGCTCCAGTGCCACATCTATGCGCACACGCTGTTCACCATCACTTATTCCTGCCTCAAACATAGTGATATTGTCTTCAAACAGCCTTTTAGTCTGCTCATCGTCTGTGACTATCATAGCAGATACTGAGTTTTCCTTTGCCTCAAAATATGCAGCTACCCTGCCGCATTTTTTATCCTCAAGGAATATGTCAACCAGTCCCTTTTTATCTTCACCTCTTACTATGCGAAGCTTCATACCTGTGACCCCGTCTGCAGTCTCTATTGGTACAATATAGTTTTCCTGTCTCGACATATTTGAAGCTATCCTTAGCTGGCTGCATAATAGCTTCATCTGTCTGATGTCTATTGAACCGGTGTGCCTATCCTCTATAATCATCGAATCCATAACATGCTCTGCTGTATCAGCCAGCGTTTCCTGCGCCTGCGCAAGCTCCTTTGGATTTTTGACCGACTCAGAAAACCGTCTGAGAGTCTCATCCAAAAGAGCCCTTGCCGTAGCACTGTCTCCACGCTCCCAGAGATTTCTTACTGCCTCTGACGGATTTTTCATTAGCCGTGACGCAGCCATGAGGTTTACCGCGGTTGTTTTTACATCATATTTCTCTAGAAAAGCATATACGTTCTCAGGCACCGAAACTGCCTGATTGAACTGTCTTAGCTGTTCTGTGGCATATTGCTCTGACAGTGCGTTATCCTCGTCTGCCTCATATACAGCCTGCCTTAACTGCTCCGGAGTCATATCAAGCCAGCTGTCATACTGCACAAACTCCATTTTCTCAGGTGAAAGTGTATCAAGCACATCCCTTAGGCAGTTTGTATGATATGCGCTTTCTATCTGTGAGTCAATTTTAATGCCACTGCTTACACTGTCCACTCCGGCAAAGGTATCGTCCACCTTATAGTCCATGGCACTCTTTCCTCGTACCCGGACCGCTGTAAGCAGATTTTTCATTGTAATATCTGCTCCCTGATTAACAAGTGAGCCTATCACAGCACCATCTGACTGCTCCACCTGTGAAATAAGCCTGTATATGCCTATATATGAGTCTCTTTCCTCCTCTGAGATTTCATTTTTCTTTTCAAGCTTCCAGAGAAACTCGCTGAATTTCTCATCCTTTTCGTCAGGATTTTCTGATTTTATCCGTCTGGCAGTGTCACTTATGTCACTCATGCTCATATCAAGCGGTGATATGCCTCTTTTTATCATCTCAATCGTCACCGCCGGTGTCATATCGCTGAATGCTCTCTGCACCTGCTCATCTACAGACTTTATCTGCTTTATATTGTCCTCTGTGATGTCGGTACTATTGTACGCAAGTATCCGCACAGCCCTGCGATTGCTTTCAGATGTATCTATCTGAAGCTCTTTAAGTATATCATCCACATTCTGAAATGCTTTTGACATACTATCTCCCATATCTGCCCGCGGTGATGTCATAAGAGTCTCATATCCTGAGGCTGCTGCTTCTAATGACTGCTTCATTGCTTTGCCTGCTGTATACAGCTCATACACAGTGTCATCAGCGGATTCCAGGGTCAGTACATACGCCGGCTGCTGCTTCATCTGATTGAAAATATCACAGACATTATTGTACATACGTACCCTATCATCAGATGCCTCTACACTGCTCTCACCAAACAGCGCTCCGTAGTATTTATTTTCCTGCTGCTTAAGCAGCTCCACTACACGTTCAATAGGCTCTGTGTCTATTGAAACTCCTTTTTTTATGAGTGAAAGGTTGGCTTCTGCTGTCATGGAAAGTCTCGCTTCCTCAAGCTTTCTTTGAGCTGTCACAAGCCTTGCTTCCCGGCTGTCTGTAATCTGATTATCCGCAGCTTTATTCGCTGAGGCTTGCGATGCTGCACTATCCTTGCCTCTTGCAGCTATAAGCTTTGACAGATTCTCTATCGTGACAGGTATGTTATCTGACTCTAATGTGACAATGTCATCTGCGGTCGCCTCACCTAATACATCACAGGCTTTCTTTGCCATGTCAAATGTCAGACCATCTTGTGACATAGTGGCATCTGTAGCCTTTTTTCCCATTGCCAGTGCTTCTGTCACTGCCCTTGCATAAAAATCACTGCTCACATTTTCTTCTGCTGCGTTGATGCAGTCTACCTGATTCGCAAGCAGCACATTATCAGGTGTAACGGCTATATCTTCATCTATCAGCCATCTGCACTGATTCAGATTCTCATCACTACTGTCTATATGAGCTTCCTCTAATATCTGTTTAAGCTGTGGCTTAAGCTCCTCAAACAGCTCATCTGATATCTCCGTCATTTTGGTTTTCTGCCTGTAATCTTGTACCTGACTGCTGCTGTACGTAGCCTTGTATACATTGGAAACCGTCGGATTCATGTTATTTCTGACCAGATATGCCTTTGTCTCATTGGATATATTTGTAAGGCTCTTTGCCCGGTCTATGGCATCTGTACCTGCCTTTATATTATCATCTGTAGCAGGAATATCATATGCTTTCATCTGATTGACAAGCATGGCCGCTTCAGTCTGGCTTCCCGTGATGTCTGTAAGCTGCTCCATGCTCAGATCATCTCCATATATGGATATATCTACACCTGCCTTTGCCAGCACTGCTTTTATCTTATCGGTCTCAGTGACAATGACATCGTAGCCGTCATCCTTTGCAGCTTTGTAATCATCACTCGTGGTGGTGCTTGCAGTGACAATCATATCATTTCGCCTGTTTTCTGAGGTCTGATTCATGTCATTTAGCAGATTTTCTGCCATATCTGTGTCATCGCTGTTCCCGGCTTCATTTTTAGCCTGTGGTCTTGCATATATAGTATCCGACATATCAACAGAGTTTGACGAACCGACAACAGCCGCCTTTTTTGACATATTGTCACTACTGTCTGTCTTTATGTAGTCTGACACACGCATACCCGTTGTCATGTCATTTATGGTTTTTGTGTCCGTATTTTTCGTATCTGTGCTTTTATTAATCAAATTCTCTATCTGCATATTTCCTGCTCCGTGCCCTGCATATATACCATCTCTGCAGCCTTTATTTATGGATATTTTTTTCTCATATGTGAGGGGGTGGTTCTGAATAGTTATCTTTTTATTATATATCGACATATAATACGCAAAAATAAAGACCGCGCCTTAAATTGGCGCGGTCCTTTACCCTGCTGTTTACCGGTATATTAGTATTTAAATACAGCAACTCCGTAAGGCGCAAGTGGATAAGCAAATGAAAATGGTCTGCCGTCACACTCTGATTTGACTGCCTTATAGTCCAGCTTCTTATATGACTGTTTTGCTGCCTTGCCTCTGCCCTTTGCAGCCTTCTTTACAGGCGCTTGTACCGTTTTGCCGGTAAACTTAGGATCCTCACTATCTAAAACGAGCTGATATGTCTTGTGCTTTGGCACTCCGACTCTGTAATCAGGTCTCTCTACCGGTGTGAAATTGATGACAAAGAGCATATTATTCTTGCCATCCTTACTCTTTCTGATAAAGCTGAAGATGCTTCTGTCTGCATCGTTTGCATTTATCCATTCAAAGCCTTCCCAGCTTGAATCCAGCTCATACAGACAGCGGTTTCTCCTATAGAGGTGAAGCAGCTCCTTTACCCAGTTCTGGATCTTTTTATGCTCCGGATTCTCAAGCAGATACCAGTCGAGTTCTCTTTCCTCACTCCACTCCTGCTTCTGTGCAAACTCCTGTCCCATGAAAAGAAGCTTCTTTCCACAGTGTCCCATCATAAATGCATATCCTGCCATGAGGTTCTTGAATTTATCCCCTTCTAAGCCCGGCATTTTGTTGAGCATAGAACACTTCAGATGTACCACCTCATCATGTGACAGTACCAGAATATATTTCTCACTCTCATTATAGCTCATCGCAAATGTCATCTTGTTGTGGTTATTTTTACGGAAATATGGATCCAGCTTCATATAATCAAGGAAGTCATGCATCCATCCCATGTTCCATTTGTAGCTGAAGTTCAGTCCGTCTTCCTCTACCTTGCCTGTTACCTTTGGCCATGCGGTAGACTCTTCGGCTATCATTACAGTTCCGTGATTTCTTCCAAGTATGAGTGTATTGATATGCTTGAAAAACTCTACTGCCTCGAGGTTCTTATTTCCTCCAAACTTGTTTGGCACCCACTGTCCGTCGTTCTTTCCATAGTCAAGATAAAGCATTGACGCAACTGCATCCACACGGAGTCCGTCTACGTGGTAATTTTCTATCCACATAAGTGCACTTCCGATAAGGAAGTTCTTTACTTCATTCTTACCGTAGTCAAATATCTTTGTGCCCCAGTCGGGATGCTCTCCCTTTCTTGGGTCTGCATACTCATATGTGGCTGTTCCATCGAAATTGGCAAGTCCATGCGCATCCTTTGGGAAATGTGCAGGTACCCAGTCGAGGATTACTCCGATATTATTTTTATGGCACTGATCAACAAAGTATGCAAAATCCTCAGGCTCTCCATACCTCGATGTAGGTGCATAGTAGCCTGTCACCTGATATCCCCATGAGCCATCAAACGGATACTCTGAAATACCCATAAGCTCAATATGTGTATATCCCATAGTTTTCACATAGGATATGAGTGATTTTGCAAGCTCCCTGTATGTATAAAAGCCCTCATCATCCCTGCCCGGATGTCTCATCCATGAGCCCGGATGACACTCATATATAGCCATAGGTGAAGAATATACATCAGCATCTGACTTTGCTGCTCTCTTATCCATCCACTCTTTGTCAGTCCATGTGAAGTGCTCGATATCTGTGATGATTGACGCTGTTCCCGGACGAAGCTCTGCGTAGTTTGCGTATGGATCCGCCTTGTACAGCTTATCACCCTGTTCAGTGACTATAATAAACTTATACATCTGACCCTTTTGCGCTCCCGGTACAAAAAGCTCATACACTCCCATGGTTTCCGGCTCTACACGCTTCATCTCATGACTGGTCTCATTCCAGTCGTTAAACTCACCAAACACGTATACTTCCCTCGCATGTGGCGCCCAGACGTCAAAGCACACTCCTTTTTTTCCTTTACGCTCAGCTAAGTGAGCACCCATCTTCTTGTAGATATCATAGTGTGTTGCCTGACCAAACAGGTAACAATCCATTGCTGTAAAATTACACATATATATACCCCCCATAAGTATTTATTTTTCCCTGAAATGATCCTCTTTGAGTACAATTCGGTCATCATCTGTATATCGCCTGGCTGTCAGAATACTTATAGCCTTCTTAAGTCCGCTGTGAGCCTCCCTGTCTATGGCCTCGTCAATTATATCCTTGACCTCTGTCAGAGTGGTAGCCTGGTCTATCCTCTCAATATTGCTGATTCTGTTATGCAATGCCAGAATAGCCATCTCATCTATCTTGTACCCAAGCTCTGCAGAGTAGGATTTGGCAAACAATACGAGTTCATCATTTGTAAAAATAGGAACCGATATCTTTTCCGTGAACTTGGATGCAAAGCCCTCATCCATTGAGAGAGCCTTCTTTATACCCTTTGATGTATCCTCAAGTATATAGAGTGTTCCTGTAATATCATGCTCCATCAAAAATGATAGCTGGGCAGCTATGCTGCGGTCGATATCACCGGCTCTTTCTATGATGAGACAGCCTCCTGTTATCTTTCTGACTACCTGCTGCACATCCTTTTTATTGAGTGCGGCAGCATCAATCTTGCCCATCTTTCCTGTAAGCTGTTCACCATCTTTTTGTAATACCTTTATAAAGCTTGTAGCAAGCATTGTCTTTCCGCAACCCTGCTCTCCCTGTATAATGAGATTGCCTGTGGATGCGTTTTCTTTCCTGTTGAAATGATCAAGCACTGCATTATATGCCTTGCAGATCTGATCCTCCATACCCTTTACCGGTATGAAATATGAAAAAATAGCTTTCTGTTCGCTTGTAAGCTCTTTTATATGTTTTGTTTCTTTCAATTTCGAGTCATCTTCTTCGCTGTCTAAATCCTCCGGCAATGAAATATCCGGCATTTTTCTTGTCTTAGCCATATCCAGCTTCTTCTCCAGTCCCGGATTCTTTGCTGTCATCTTGGCTATTTCCTGCTCGATAAATGATGTCACATGATCAAAATCTCTCTTCTCAGAAACGTTTTCTTTCTCCTGTGAAGTCTCATCATCTGATGTATCATCATCGACATTTAACATATCATCTGTTATTTCAGGCATCATGGTAGTCGGCTGCATGAGTATCTCGTCTTTCTCAGACTCCTCTGCCATAATTATATCCTCCGGCTCTCCAACCGGTTCCTTGACTTCATCTGCGGCATCTTCCGGTGCTTCCTGCGACTCCTGTACTTCTTCTATAGTATCTTCCGGTGCTTCCTGCGGCTCCTGTGCTTCGTCTATAGCCTCTTCAGGTGCTTCCTGCGGCTCCTGTACTTCATCCACAGTCTCCTCTGCATAAAGCTCCTGCATATCCGGTTTCTGCTCTTCTTCAGGCTCCTTCACGGCAGCTTTCTGCTCTATAATATCAACCGGCACCTTCAAATACTCCTCCTCAAGAAGTTCCTTCGGAGTGACACCTGCATCCAGCTTTGGAATGACATCATTTAGTCTTTCCATGATGTCTCCTGCCTCCTGAAGTGCTCTTGCCTTAGCTGACTCAAGCTTCTGCTGCTCAGCCTCTTTAAGTGCAATTTCAGCCGCATGTCTGGTCTTTTCCCATTCTTCAAGCACATCCTGTATAGACATCTGTCCTGTAATCTGATGCTCAAGCTGAGTCTTTTCACTCATGACCATAGACATCTGTCCGTCAGCGTCTTCACCCAAAAGCTCCTTGAAATTCAACTTAAGTGAACCATCTATCTCTTCATCTGTAGCGATATGCTCTGTCTCTTCCGGCTGCTGTACATACTCTTCCTGCTCCTTTTCGAGCTTGAGATAAGGAATATCCTCAACTATTTTTTTGATGGTATCCATCGTATCAGCAACTTCATTCTTGCCCTTGGCCTCCATGATCTGCTGCATACCCTTGGCAATCTCCTGCTGTAAATTTACAGTATTGAACTTCTCCTGATTTACAGTAATCTGCGGAATAGTTACGTCATCATGCACTATCTCTCCGCCCTTTACCATCTCCATGGCACCTATCTCAGTGACCTCAGCCTCATCCTTTATCTTAGCCGGCTTTTCCTTCTCTGCCTTGAATCGTCTGTACTTTTCCTCCTGAGCCTTGGTAAGTGGCTGATAAAGCATCTTAAGCTCCAGCGCACGCTCCACATATGGTCCGTCTCCGAACCACAGAATGAGCTCATCGCAGGCATCTATACACTTATCGGCTTTTCCGGCCTTGTGGTATAGATATGCAAGCTCGTATGCCCACTCCTCAGTGTATTCTTCATCCTTGTACTCTTCAAGAATAGTGATAAGCTCATCAAATGAAGCTCCCTGCCCTTTTTTGATGGCATATCTTAATACATACTTCATATCATCATGAGGAGCTATCTCAACAAACTCATCATAATACTCTGTAGCAGCATCATAATCACCCATCTTGATGGCGACCTCAGCCAGTCTGTATATAATCATCCTGCCGATTGGTGAACGGTCATAGGCCATTAAAAGTATGTCCCTTGCATCCTGGTATCTCTCGGCCTTCTCGTAGATTTCGCCGATTTTAACGAGCGTATTTACATTTTTAATTTTGTTCCAATTTATGCTATCCGCAATCTCTGCTGCGCTCATATAGCCCTCCTCGGCGCTTAGGGCTTTTATCTGATCCAGCTTGAGATTGTATTCGTATTTATCCACTTATTTCACCTACTCGTATTTAAGCTTATTATTTTTGGTATCTACGCCTGTTGTCTTTGTATAATCCCTTGTGTCCTCAGGAAGCTTCTTTTTCCTGAGAGCATAATTAACAACTCTTTTCACAATATAGTATATCACAGCAAAGGTTGGAACACCAAGTAACATTCCAAGAAAACCAAACATTCCTCCGCCGATTAGTATGGCAAACATAACCCAGAAGGTCGAAAGACCGGTAGATGAGCCAAGTATCTTAGGCCCTATTATATTGCCATCCACCTGCTGCAGCACGACAATAAATATCAGGAGATAAAGTGCATGCCACGGACTCTGAATTACTACTATGAGTAACGATGGAATTGCACCGATAAACGGTCCGAATACCGGAATCACATTTGTAACGCCGATAATCACTGCAACGAGTACCGATGATGGAATCCTTAAAATCAGACATCCGAAATATGCAATCACACCTATAATCAGTGAATCTATAATCTTACCGCTTATGAAGCCTCCAAAAATCTCATTTGTCTTTCTGATCGTCTCAATGATGATATTGCCTGTCTTTGGCTTGCAGACAGCATATATTATCTTTTTGCTCTGTCCTGCGAGAGTCTCCTGAATACTCATCACATAGACCATCACGATTATTCCGATAATAAAATTAAATAAGCCTCTGACTACCGAAATCACACCGGTTGTAATCTGTGCAACATACTTCTGTGCCTCAGGAATCAGCTTTTCTGTGGCATAATCCTCAATGTAGTCGGTTGCATTCTGTAAACCTGTGCTCGCGAGCTCAGCAATTTTGCTGTCCCCGAAATTGCCGTTCTTTATCATGTTGATGAATGCCGCAACATCTTTTGGCAGTGTCTTCATAAGTCCCGATATACTTGCTATGACAGAAGGCACAATAGCCGCAATGAGGAGCGAAATAATCGCTACAAGAATAATAACCGAGCCTGTGATTGCAAGAGCTCTTGAAACCTTTCGCAGCTTGCTTTCGCTTTTCATCTTTTTGGAAAGAAGCTTTTTAAAGCATCTTTCCAGCCACAACATGACAGGATTCATCAGGTATGCAAGCACAAGTCCCATTATAATAGGCATTGCTGCCGCAAGCAGCTTACTCCATATGCCTGCAAAGCCCTCAAATCTGTACAGTGCAAAGAAAAACAGTATACAGACTGCAAACGTGACAAATACCATGACACCTATTCTGATCAGATGTGGCCATTCCTCACGCCCCGGGTGCGAATTCTGCTTCGCACCCTTATCTGCATTTATCTCAATGTTTGATTTTTTACCAGCTTTTCCGGTTTCTTCCATCGGATTAAACTCTCCTTATTTACGGTTATAGTTGATGAGACATCCCTTTAATATTATCTCTCTTTCATCATCTGTGAGCTCACCCATCTTCAGTGTAAATGGCTTTAATTCACCATCCTTGACAACATATGCCTCAAACTCCGTCTTTGCATCCTCGATTTCCTTCTTGATTCCCGGAAGGAAGATATAGTCGAGGTTGTGGAACGGAAGCTCTCCCTCATCGATGATGAATGGAAGCATTCCCCAGTTGATAAGGTTTGAACGGTATCTCTTTGTGGCATACTCGTTTGCAATATTTGCCCAGCCTCCGAGTACCTTCTGGCAGCTGGCAGCCTGCTCTCTTGCTGAGCCGTCACCCGGCTTAACAGCAAAAATTGTGCTTCCGAAGCCCATATTCTCATGGCTTGCCTCAGGGAATTTTTTCTTTACTACTCCCATGATTTCAGCAACCTCAGGAACAGCCTTTCCTGCGCACTCACCACTCTCTATAGCCTTCTGGGCCTTCTGGATTTCCTTTGCTCTGCCTACATACTCAGGATCCTTTCTTGAAAGTGCGAACTCTGCAAGTCCAAGAGGGTTTGAACGATATGAAGATGTCTCTCCTGAAGGAATGAGCTCATCTGTTGTAGTAACAGGATCATGAATCTCTGAAACCACCTTAAGGAGCATATTCTCAGGAAGCGCGCTCATTGCCGGCCAGTCCTTGATGTTTGGTCCGAACTGGATTTCAACTGAAGGATCTGCCACTCCATGGCTGTCAAATACACGGTTCTCATATATAGTCTTGTCAAAGAAATATTTTGGCTTTGTAAAGTTGACATCAATATCCGCTGCTGATGTAAGGAAGCCCTTGTTTGCTGCTGTTGCAGCGATTGAACGTGCATCCATGAGTGCCACTGAGCTGATCTGTCCGTTCTGTACCTTAGAACCCTCTCTGTTAGGGAAGTTTCTTGTTGAATGACGGATAGAGAATGCGTTGTTGGCAGGTGTATCTCCTGCACCAAAGCAAGGTCCGCAGAAAGCAGTCTTTACGATTGCACCTGTCTCAAGAAGCTTTGCTACAGCTCCGTTTTTCACAAGCTCCATGTATATTGGAGTAGATGCCGGGTAAACACTCAGTGTAAACTCGTCTGCTCCGATTGAATGTCCGTTTAATATGTCAGCCGCATCGCAGATATTCTCAAATCCACCGCCTGCACAGCCTGCGATGATTCCCTGGTCTACATACATTTTTCCGTCTCTTACCTTACTCTTTAAATCAAGCTTCACCTTGCCGTCAAAGCTTACCTCAGCTCTCTTCTCACAGTCATCGAGAATATCCATGAGGTTTGCATTGAGCTCATCGATAGTATAGGTATTGCTTGGGTGGAATGGCATAGCTATCATTGGGCGGATCTGGCTTAAATCAATCTCAATAAATCTGTCGTAGTAAGCCACCTCACCCGGATTAAGCTCCTTGTGGTCCTCAGCCCTACCGTGAATCTCAAAGAATTCCTTAACCTGGTCATCTGTTCTCCAGATAGAAGAAAGACATGTAGTCTCTGTTGTCATAACATCGACACCTATACGGAAATCAACGCTCAGATTAGACACACCCGGTCCTACAAACTCCATAACTTTGTTCTTTACGAAGCCGTTTCCGAATACCTCTCCGATAATTGCAAGTGCGACATCCTGTGGTCCAACGCCCTTGATTGGCTCTCCTGTCAGGTAAATGCCTACTACCTCAGGCATATCAATATCATATGTCTGTTCAAGAAGCTGCTTAACAAGCTCAGGTCCACCCTCGCCGATTGCCATAGTACCAAGTGCACCATAGCGTGTATGTGAATCAGAGCCAAGTATCATCTTTCCGCCGCCGGCAAGCATCTCTCGTGCAAACTGATGGATAACTGCCTGATGAGGTGGTACATAGATTCCACCGTACTTCTTTGCACATGTGAGACCAAACATGTGGTCATCCTCATTGATTGTTCCACCAACTGCACAAAGGCTGTTGTGACAGTTTGTAAGTACATACGGGATAGGGAATTTCTCAAGTCCTGAAGCTCGTGCTGTCTGGATGATACCTACAAATGTGATATCATGCGATGTAAGCTTATCAAACTTAATCTGAAGCTTGTCCATATTGCCGGATGTATTGTGCTCCTTTAAAATACCGTAAGCAATTGTCTCCTGCTTAGCTGTCTGTTTATCGATGTCCATGCCGGTCTTGCTTTTGACAGCTGCCTGAGCCTCTGGTCCATCAATTATTACTTCCTTACCATTTAAAAGGTAAGCACCATTTTCATATAATTTCACTTATTCTACCTCCGTATGTGTATTTCAAAATTCTTTTATTTACTATTATATAATATTATAGGTAATTGTGGCAATAAATAAATCACCATCTACCTTAATTTCGAATTTTCCTCCCATCAAATGGGTCAGATTCTTTGCAATCGAAAGTCCAAGTCCACTTCCTTCAGTGGTTCTCGATCTCTCTCCCCTCACAAAACGCTCTGTCAGGTCTACATTTCCGTTGCTTACTATGTCAAGCTCGTTCTTAGACACATTCTTTATTGTAAAAACTGCCTTTTTATCTGCCTTTTCAAGCTCTACATACACTCTGGTATTTTCCAGTGCATACTTTGCGGCATTAGTATACAGATTTTCAATAGAGCGGTAAAGCTGACGCCCATCCGCATAGATAAATATCTGTTCTGATGGAATTTTTGTAACTATTGTCAGATTTCTCGACTCAAAGCGCTCATTGAATTCACCTCCGGTCTGGTATAAAAGCTCAACCAGATCAAGCTTTTGCATATTGAGCTTCACATTTCCCGAGGTAATCTTTGATGTCTCTACCAAATCCTCTGTAAGCTGCTTTAAGCGCTGTGACTTTTCCTCCAGCACATGTATATAGTATTTGGCATTTTCATTTTCCAGATTTTCCCTCTTAAGCAGGTCAACATAGTTGACTATTGAAGTCAGAGGTGTCTTTATATCGTGTGATACGTTTGTTATTAAGTCTGCCTTTAGTTTTTCATTTTTAAGGCTCTCATTTACCGAGCTCATAAGACCCTGGCGTATATGGTTGACAGCCTCCGCCACCTTTTTCTGCTGCCCATGAAACTCATTGACATTGAGTGTAGTGTCAAGCGCTCCTTCCGAGATAGCTTCAAGTGCCTCCTGTATGCGCATTATCTCTTTATTTTTTTGTGTGTGGATATCCTTTTTCTCAATAACTCTTTTCAAAAGCTCATAGCCCTTGTACATCAGGCTGTGTGTGTAAAGTATATTGCCTTTTATCTTCCTTACAATGCTCTGGTATAAAATAATAAAAGCCATATCAAATAAAAAAGTAAATGTGCCGGCCGTCATAATGAGTGATGCATAGTCAAAATGCTGGTTTTTTACGCCTGAAATCACTTTTCCCATAAATACCATGAGCAGTGTAAATATCACTAGCATCACATCAGAGTATACCTTGTCAATCGGTAAATAGTATATTGTGTAATCATCCTCTGATTTTCTGCCGGCCACGTTTGCCATATATGCCAGGCTCACAAAGCTGCCTACCAGACCCGCAAGCGATATGAGTGTATAGATATCAATATTTCCATGCGCATCGTGCCTGAATGCATAGCCTGTGGCAAACACTCCTGTCACCATAAGTATCATGAATAGCTGATGCAAAACTATGACCGCCGCTTTTTTTCCTATCGTATACTGCTTCATTTGTTGTCCTCTATCTTATAGCCTACTCCCCAGACCACCTTCAGATAGCGTGGCTCCTTAGGATTTATCTCTATTTTTTCCCTGATATGTCTGATGTGCACAGCAACTGTATTGTCGGCGCCTATCGCCTCCTCGTTCCATATACTCTCATATATTTCATTTATTGAGTAGACCTTTCCCTTGTTTTTAAGGAGTAAAAGCAGGATATTGTACTCAATCGGTGTGAGCTTTACCTCCTCGCCATCCACAGTCACCTTTTTTAAATCATCATTTACCAAAAGGCCTCCGGCTTCATAAACCTTGTCTCCGGCTGCATCATTGCTTGACAGAGTGGTATATCTGCGAAGCTGTGACTTTACCCTTGCCACAAGCTCAAGCGGATTAAAAGGCTTTGTGACATAATCATCAGCTCCCACATTGAGGCCTAAAATCTTGTCAGCATCCTCTGTCTTTGCCGATAGAATGATTATCGGCACCCTGCTTTCCTTTCGTATCTGCAAAGTAGCTCTTATTCCGTCGAGCTTTGGCATCATGACATCTATTATCATGAGGTCTATTTTTTTATTCTTCATAATTTCAACCGCCTGTATGCCGTCGTAAGCCTTCTCCACGTCGTAGCCCTCCTGCATCAGGTAAATCTCAATTGCCTCAACTATTTCCTTGTCGTCATCACAAACTAATATTGTCATATTATCCTCCTTCTATGAATTTTGAACAGAAACCTTCTCCTGCCGTTAGTCAGCTATATTTTATCAGATTATCCACTTTGTTTTTCTTAAAATCTGCTTAATATTACCCACTTTAAATATAAGCCAAAAAGCAGCCGTTCTGTTTTGAACTGCTGCTTTATATTACATAGGTGTGTTTCATTTTCCTTTATTTCCGGTGATGCTCTGCCACATTCTGTGGATACCGTCTGTGAGCTCCTTCCCTTCCTTTGTGTTGATAACAGGTGGATTGCCGGCTTTTCTGCTTATTGCCTTATAATCCTCATCAACAGACGATTTTGAGCCGGCAGCCTTGGCTTCATCCTTATCATTGCTATGATTTAATCCGGCATCAGGTGTATCGTCTGCAAGCTTCACTTCACCCACTACACCATCTCCCAGGTCCTCGCCCTCAGCAAGTCCCAGTTTTCTGATATAATCCATATTTACCTTGATTTCAGTCTGTCTGTTTGCATAGATGGACTTCTCTTCATTGTCAATAGTACGCTCCTCTACAGGTTTACCTGCATTTTTCTGACGTTCTATCTCCTTATTTCTGTCATCGATAATCTTAAGATACTTCTCCGTATCGGACAAATCCTGAAGCTGTCCCTTGAGCTCATACTGGTTAGTTTTAACTATCTTCTCCTGCTCTGCAATCTTATCCTTCATATTCTTGCACAGCTTTTCAAGTGACTCGTTGGTATCATTGATGATATCACGCACTCTTGAAAGCGCCTCATCCGTATAGATAACCGATGCTGCATACACATCCTCAGCCTTTCTGCTTGCATCCCAGACTATCTGATCCCCTTTCTTTCTGAACTCTCTCTCTGCGTGATTGCGACTCTGTTCAGTAAGCTCATACTCATCCTGTATTGCATATATACACTTATTCAGCTCAGCAAGTAAATCTATCATTTGCTGCTTGTTTATGATCACCCTGCTCGGCTCCGGCTTATACGGCTCCGCCTTTGAGAGCATGATATGAATTTCTCTTAGTACCTTTTCTGTTTTATCGTTCGCATTCATTTTCTATTTCCTCGGATTTAAATTAACATTATAACTATTCAGGGTGGTTATGAATACTCACCACTTACCCATATTTTATATGAAAATCTGCTTCTCGTAAATAGCCAAATGAATAATAGTAGTTACTATAATTAAATCAATCCCGCTGCCGCATTTCTCAGCTCGTCTGCCGCATGCTTTATCTCGGCAGCCTGCTCTTCGCTCACATTTCCGGGCTTTGTCCTTGAAATAAGCTTCTTCACATATGAAAGTGACGATTTCACCCTCTTTTTCTGTGCGCTGTCCATAGCCTTTCTTTTTTCCTTGTCAGCCATGACATTTTCCACCTGTCGCACAAGCGTATCAGCCTCACTTCTTGCATCAATATAAGCCTTTCTCTGTCCGTCTGTTGCCTCATACTCCTGTGCCTCGCGGATTGCCTGCTCAATCTCAGAATCAGACAAATTTGAGCTTGCGGTAATCGTAATCTCCTGATGCTTTCCTGTGCCCAGGTCCTTTGCAGAAACCTGCACAATGCCGTTTGCATCTATATCAAACGTCACCTCTATCTGCGGCACACCTGCCGGAGCCGGCTTGATGCCCTTTAGCCTGAAGTTTCCAATCAGCTTATTGTCTCTTGCAAACTGCCTCTCACCCTGCAGTACCTTTATATCCACAGAGGTTTGGAAGCTTCCTGCAGTTGTAAAAATCTGGCTGTATCTCGTAGGAATAGTCGTATTTCTGTCAATAATTTTGGTTGAGACACCACCAACTGTCTCAATTCCGAGTGAAAGCGGTGTGACATCCATCAGTATAATCTCTGCCGCACTGCTGCCTGCGACAATTGCTCCACCGAGCTTGCCGCCCTGTACTGCTGCACCGAGTGCCACGCACTCGTCAGGATTTAGGTTGTGTGAAGGCTCTTTTCCTGTAATTCTTCTGACCTCCTCAACAACAGCCGGCACACGTGTCGAGCCTCCTACCAACAGCACCATTCCAAGCTCTGCTGCAGAAATCCCCGCATCTGAAAGTGCCTGATTTACCGGAATAGCAGTTCTCTCCACCAGATCCTTTGTTATCTCATTAAACTCAGCCCTTGTGAGGTTCATCTCCATGTGGACCGGCTGCCCCTTTACAGTGGTGATAAACGGCAGGTTGATAGTGGTTGAGGATGATGATGAAAGCACCTTTTTTGCCTTCTCAGCCTCCTCCCTGACACGCTGCATAGCAGTATTATCCTTTCTCAGATCCACATTCTGCTGTCTGTAAAACTCTGTGACAAGATAATTCGTGATTCTCTCATCAAAATCATCTCCACCCAGATGATTATCACCGGCTGTGGCAAGCACCTCTATCAGATTGTCCCCTATTTCGATAACAGACACATCGAAGGTTCCTCCTCCGAGGTCATAGACAAGAATTTTCTGCTGCTGTCCGTGGTCCAGTCCGTATGCGAGTGCCGCAGAGGTTGGCTCATTTATGATTCGAAGCACATTAAGCCCAGCAATCCTTCCTGCATCCTTGGTTGCCTGCCTCTGCGCATCCGAAAAATATGCAGGAACTGTGATTACAGCGTCTGTCACTGCCTCACCAATATAGTCCTCTGCATCCTTTTTCAGCTTTCTGAGAATCATAGAAGAAATCTCAGGAGCTGAATACAGCTTTCCGTCCACCTTTGCCCTGAAATCGCTTCCCATCTGTCTCTTTATTGAGAAAAATGTCCTGTCCACATTAACTGCTGCCTGCCTCTTTGCAGCCTCGCCAACCAGTCGCTCTCCATTTTTTGTAAAAGCCACTACAGACGGAGTTGTTCTCTGACCCTCGCTGTTAGTTATGACTACCGGCTGATTGTTCTCCAATACTGCCACACAGCTGTTTGTTGTTCCTAAATCTATACCTATAACCTTGCCCATTTTATGCCTCACTGTTTTTTTATTTAAGTCTCATAAATAATTGATTTTTTTGACTTACTATTTCATCCTAATACTACTTTAAGCTTGGAAAATTCACTCGTCAAGGCATGAGGCTGTTATTTCAGAGAATGTTTATACTTTTAATTTTTAATACACAACATAACAACAAAGGCACCGCCGAAGCAGTGCCTTTGTTGATTAGTTTATAGGTTGGATTAAATGATAATTGAGGATTGCTTATTCACTTACTTTCTTTTTGAGTAATCCGAGTAATCCACATGCAATGAAAGATCCGATTACTAATGCAACAAGATACATTAACGGATTTCCGATTGTAGGAACTACGAAGATTCCTCCGTGAGGTGCCATGAGTGTACATCCAAATGCCATTGAAAGTCCACCTGCCACTGCTGAACCGACTACACATGCCGGAAGGACATGAAGCGGATCAGATGCTGCGAATGGGATTGCACCCTCTGTGATAAATGATAATCCCATGATAAAGTTTGTAGGTCCTGCCTTTCTCTCCTCTGCTGTGAACTTGTTCTTGAAGAAGATTGTTGCAAGAGCGATTGCGATTGGTGGAACCATACCGCCAATCATAACTGCTGCCATAATATTGTAGTTTCCGGCAGCGATTGAAGCTGTACCAAATACATAAGCGGCTTTGTTTACAGGACCACCCATATCTACTGACATCATTCCTCCGAGAAGTACTCCGAGCACTACTGCGCTTGCACCGTTAAGTCCATTAAGACCATTGTTGATAGCTGTATTTAAAGCTCCGATTGGAGGCTCAACTACAAACTGCATTATAACGCCTACCAGGAATATACCAAGCAGCGGATAAAGCAGAACCGGCTTCATACCATCAAGACTCTCCGGAAGTTTAGAAAATACCTTCTTTAAGAGGAGCACAATATATCCTGCAACGAAACCTGCTACAAGTGCTCCAAGGAAGCCTGATGTACCGTTTGCTGCGATTGAACCGCCTACAAAACCAACTGCAAGACCCGGACGGTCAGCAATACTCATAGCGATAAAGCCTGCAAGAATTGGAAGCATAAATCCAAATGCTGTTCCACCGATTCCCTTAAACATTGCTGCGGCCTGTGTAATAGTACCGAAATTTGCTCTCTGGTCAGCCGGCAGTGAATTAAGGTCAACACTGAATCCATCGATAAGGAATGCGATTGCGATAAGAATACCACCACCAACTACGAATGGAAGCATATGTGAAACACCATTCATCAGGTGCTTGTAAATCTGATGTCCAACGCTCTCCTTTCCACCAACTGATGAATGTGAAGCCTCTTTTTTACCTGATGCCTTAAATACAGGAGCATCACCAGCAGCAATTTTCTTTATGAGCTCTTCTGCCTTATTGATTCCGTCAGAAACCTGACACTCAATAACCTTCTTTCCGTCAAAGCGGTCTGTAGGTACATTTGTATCACAGGCAACTATAACACCTGCAGCCTTTGCGATTTCATCATCTGTGAGCACATTTTTGGCTCCGCCTGAGCCTCTTGTCTCAACCTTTACCTGATATCCAAGCTCCTTGGCTTTTTTCTCGATAGCCTCAGCAGCCATATAAGTATGGGCAATTCCTGTAGGACAGGCTGTAACTGCAACGATAAATACATCGTCCTTCTTCACCTCAACAGGCTCTTTCGCCTTTGCCTCTTTGGCAGCCTCTTTCTCATCCTTTGCTTTTTCAGCGCTATCGATGATATTTAAAAACTCATCAACTGAACCGGCATTGATAAGAGAATTTGTAAACTGCTCGTCCATCAGCATAACAGAGAGCTTGCTAAGCACCTGAAGATGCACATTATCCTCTGTGTTTGGTGCAGCTATAAGGAAAATAATCTTTGCAGGTGTACCATCGAGTGATTCAAAGTCAACCCCATCCTTTACAACCATTGCCGCAAGACCTGCTTTAGTAACAGCATCAGACTTGCAATGAGGAATTGCTATACCCATTCCAATTCCTGTTGTGCCTTCCTCCTCTCTTGCAAAAACACCCTTGCGATACTTCTCCACATCGGCTATTTTGCCACTTTTTGCCATCAAATCAATACACTGATTCAATGCTTCGGTTTTTCCGGCAGGCGTACCATTTAAATTGATACTCTCAGCTGCCAATAAATCCCTGATTGTCATACATCATTCCTCCTAATAGAATGTATTAATTTAATTATTTATATCAACCTTTTTGATACCTTTGTTTAATTGGAAGCACTGTCCCATTTATCAATAAGCGCTTCAACCTCAGGCTTTGTAGCAAGCTCCTCAGAAAATGCACTTGCACTTCCTGTACATACTCCATAAATAAATGCCTGCTTATAATCATTTGATTTGAGGTATCCGTAAACAAATCCGGCTACCATCGAATCACCTGCTCCTACAGAGTTTTTGAGCTTTCCTTTAGGAGCCTTAGCCTTAAATTCCTGTCCATCCTCAGTAACAAGCACTGCTCCGTCACCTGCCATAGAAACAAGCACGTTTCTTGCGCCCTGTTCCTGAAGCTTCTTTGCATACTTTATCACATCGTCCTTGTCTGTAATCTCAACCCCGAATATCTCACCGAGCTCATGATTGTTTGGCTTGATGAGGAATGGCTTATATGGAAGCACGTTTGTGAGCAGATTTCTTGTCGCATCAACCACGATATTTATTCCGCGTCCCTCAAGATGCTTCATGATATCCATATACATTGATGAAGGCATAACATCAGGAATACTTCCTGCGAGCACAAGCACATCAGACTCCTTTAAGCAGTCAAGCTTCTCATAGAGTTTTTTAATGTTGTCCTCAGTGATTACCGGTCCCTGACCATTAATCTCAGATTCCTCATTTGAGCGAAGCTTCACGTTGATACGTGAAATACCATCCTCCACCTCTATAAAATCAGTATCAACACCTTTTTTTGCTAGAAGTCTTTTAATTTCATTTCCTGTAAAACCCGCTGTAAAACCAAGTGAAGTATTGCTCATTCCAAGATTCTTAAGAACCATGGAAACATTGATGCCCTTACCACCTGCAAAAATCTTCTCTCCAGTCGTTCTATTGACTACTCCTGTCTTAAAATCTGTTACATCAACAATATAATCTAATGATGGATTAAAAGTAACTGTGTAAATCATGTTAGACCTCCTTAATATTTTTGTATTTCTTATAGTTGTCATTACTTAGTGCATTTGTAATAATTACAGCATCTTCAAAATCAGCAAACTTGATGCTTGATACCTGTGAAAACTTACTGTCATCCGCAAGAATGTATTTCTCCTTGCTATTCTCCATGGATTTCTTTTTAACCATGGCCTCCTTTATCTCCGGAGTCGTAAATCCATTCTTCACAGTAATTCCGTTGGTTCCCCAGAAGCCCTTCGTAAAATTATATTTATCGAGCGTCACAACGGCCTCATCTCCGACAATAGCCTCGGTAGTAGACTTGAACTCGCCACCCAGAATATATACTGTATATCCCCTATCGGAAATTCTCTTGGCATTAGTCAGAGAGTTTGTAACAAAAACCACATTCTTTGCAGTAATATAATCAATCATGACTGCTGTTGTAGTACCGGCATCTATATAAACAAAATCATTATCCACAATAAGTGATGCCGCATATCTGGCAATCTGTTCCTTTTCGTTGCGATTCTGCTTAAGCCTGTTGATAACCTTCTCATCCTGAGTATGGATATTCGTATTATTTACAATCGCACCACCATGTACCTTGGTGAGATAACCCTTCTTGTCCATTGCAACCAGATCACGTCTGATTGTTGACTCGGATGTATCAAGCTCATCCATAAGCTGCTGAACAGTCACACTTCCCATCGAATCTAATATATCGAGTATTTTTTTGCATCTATCTTCTGCCAGCATCTAATCACCCCAGTTTATCAAATTATTCAAAGACTTATTTTATAAGCCATTTATTCAATGCTTATTTTCAAATTACTGTATTAAACATTTCAACATTCATTTAACTTGTAGTATAATTATATTTTCATAATCCGTCATTGTCAATCATAATCCGTCATTTATATTCACAAATAATCACACTAAAAATTGTTGAAAATATATAAAGCAAGTTTTAAAATTGTGCACTATATGCAAATACAACATTGATTTTAGTGCAGAATATAACATATATATCATTAATACTTGCCTAATTACTAATTTTAGTATCTTTTCTATTACTAATTTATAATCTAAAATATAGTTCAAATTAACTAATTTTAATTTAGTCACTATCAAATTTGACTGTTTTTGACTGTTTTGAATCTAAATGCATTGTAATTCATAATTCATCATGCTAGAATATGTTCATTATGGTACATATTTTATGATTAAAGGGTCAAAAGGTATCATCAATGAGTTTATATTTTGTTATTTCACACCATTTTAAATAATTTATGTACCATCACAGCTACAATACTTTAAGTTAAAAAGGAGGATTTCACATGAAACAGCTTAATTGGGCAACACTCGGCTGCGGTGTAATAGCTAATGAGCTCGCGCATGCTCTCTCCAAGGAAGGACGCACTCTTTATTCAGTTGCCAACAGAACTCATGAAAAGGCCGTAGCTTTTGCACAAAAATATGGCATTTCAAAGGTATATGACAACATTGATGACGTCTTTTATGATCCTGATGTGGATATCATTTACATCTCCACTCCACACAATACTCACATCAATTATCTAAGAAAAGCCCTTTCTAATGGAAAGCATGTACTCTGTGAGAAATCTATTACTTTAAATATCGCAGAGCTCGATGAAGCCGTCTCACTGGCCAAAGAAAATAACGTTATTCTTGCTGAAGCCATGACTATATATCATATGCCTGTTTATAAAAAGCTAAACGAAATAATTGCAAGTGGACAACTCGGCAGGCTAAATTTAATTCAGGTCAATTTTGGAAGCTACAAGGATTACAATATGACAAACCGATTTTTCAGTCGTAAGCTTGCTGGAGGAGCATTGCTTGATATTGGAGTTTACTCACTTTCTCTTATCCGCTGGTTCTTCAAGGAAACACCAACACAAGTATCGTCACAGGTTAAATATGCACCAACCGGTGTTGATGAACAGGCAGGTATTCTGCTTATGAATGATGCAGTGGAAATGGCAACTGTCACATTATCTCTACATTCCAAGCAGCCAAAACGTGCTACGCTCTCTTTTGACAAGGCATATGTGGAAATCTTTGAGTATCCAAGAGGAATGCAGGCAACTATTACATATACAGAGGATGGTCATAAAGAAGTAATTGATGCCGGTGATACATCAGATGCACTGTATTACGAAGTACGTGATATGGAAAAAGCTGTAAGCTCAGCATCATCAGATGAAATAGAAACCCTCATGCACTGTCAATATACATATGATGTAATGAAAATTATGTCAGATATAAGAGCTGAATGGGGTATGAAATATCCTGAAGAGGAATAATAATACTACTACAACTATTCAAAAAAGGATAAGAGTTGTTAAAAAAGAGAAATATAATTCTGTTTATCAGGCTTATATTTCTCTTTATTAATTTAGTGTAACATCCTGAAAAATAATTTAGAAAATTAAAAAATAATGAAATGTGTACAACATATATTACGAATATTACATAAATTCACAATATATTTTATTTGCAAATTATATAAAAGAAAGACCACATCATAAACTGATGTAGTCCTTTTAAGAGAGGTGACAGCCGGATTTGAACCGGCGATGACGGTGTTGCAGACCGGGGCCTTACCACTTGGCTATGTCACCATATATTATACTAAAAAACTCCCCGAGTAGGGCTCGAACCTACAACAACTCGGTTAACAGCCGAGTGCTCTACCATTGAGCTATCGAGGATTATTAAGGTTTGTACCTTCAAAACTTCATACAATTCCGATTTGTTTTTCTTCGTTATTAACCAGATTAAGCCCTCGACCTATTAGTAACAGTCAG
>ERZ773276.840-NODE-840-length-29246-cov-12.780926_pt1 | contig 29246 bp, 37 predicted proteins | sample MGYA00511386_ERZ773276 | MGnify/ENA primary metagenome ERZ773276 (study PRJEB29015, sample SAMEA2737778) | human gut metagenome | biome: human gut; feature: human-associated habitat; material: faeces | place: China | collected 2012 ...
ATTTTTTCATGATTTGTCAATAAAGTTGCTTGTCGAATTTTGTCGATACCAAAAATATTTTTTTCAAAGTGCAACCTTATTGAAAGCCTTCATCAAAAATCGACAGAAAGTATTTCAAAAACAATTGAATTTTGAGATAGAATCTGGTATAATACTCGTATCACTTTCAAAATAACGGTTTTCTGAAAGGGGAACAACTATGATAAAGAAATCATTATACAAGATTTTTTATGCTGCTACACCGCAAGAATTTCAGGCGGAATATCAAAGCCGCTTTGAAAATGAAGATACGATTCATCTCAATCTGACGATTGGAGGATATCCAGCCTTTATTTGTCAGATACCGGAATTGTATCAACGCATGCTATCCATCGAACGAACCAATCATAAAGTCGATGCTCTTTGTCATGCCCTTCCAGAAATTGCTTTGGAGCAGTTTCAGGAACGTTGCTTAATTGATGAAATTGTACTGACCAATCACATTGAAGGCGTACACAGCACCCGAAAGGAAATCAGCGAAATTTTACAGGATTTATCAAAGGAACATAAGCGAGAGCGATTTGTTGGACTGGTTCAGAAATATGTAGTGCTCATAAAAGAAGAACGCATTCCAATGGAAACGGCACAAGATATCCGAAAAATTTATGATGATATTTTTTATGAAGAAATCAAGGCAAGTGACCCAGAGGATTTACCGGATGGGGAAATCTTCCGCAAAAGTGCAGTCAGCGTTTATTCCGCAGCAGGGAAAGAGATTCATAATGGTGTTTCTCCGGAAGAAAAAATCATCTCCATGATGAATCAATCTTTACAGTTCCTGAATGATGAAAGCTATGAGTACTTGATAAGAATTGCAGTTTTTCATTATTTGTTCGGTTATATTCACCCGTTTTATGATGGAAACGGGCGTACAAGCCGACTGATCAGCAGCTATCTGTTATCGCAACGGCTGAACAATTTGATTGGATACCGCATTTCCTATACGATTAAAGAGCATATCACAAAGTATTATGAAGCTTTTAAGGTCTGCAATCATGTTAATAATCGAGGGGATTTAACACCATTTGTGATGATGTTCTTAGACATTGTGGACATTTCTATGAAACAGCTCGGTGCATCGCTTCAGGAAAAATTGCAGAAACTGCATCATTATGTATCACAAATCCCGCAGTTCCCAAATGCAGAACAGGGAGGAATGAGCGAGTTATACAGCCTTCTGATTCAAGCGGCTTTGTTCTCCAACATTGGAATTTCTCAAAAAGAATTGGAGCAGCATTTCAATGCCTCATATAATACCGTTCATGTGAGATTGCAGAAAATACCAAAATCTTACCTGTTGGTCAATCGACAGGGGAAACGGCAGTTTTATTTACTCAATCTCTCTGAGGTAGACAAAAATAGATAAAAAGAGAAGCAGATAGGGAAGTGTGAAATGCTCCCATCTGCTTTTTCTATTTGTTTATTTCATCAATTTTTCGTCTATGTTTGCCACGTGCTTCAGAATCTGCTGCAGCGTGGATTCTTCGGTGTCTGGTTCGGGTGTTGGCTCTGGTTCTGGCTCGGTCGGCTGCGTTGTTTTCGTGAATCCGTTTAATCCAGCAGCCTTAATAATGGATGGGTAATCGGTATAACAATAATCCATATCACACTCACCAACAATGCCAGGAATACTTTTTTGTCCAATAATATCATGCTCTGTGCTGCCGGCTACATTATACTGCCAGATGCCGTATGGATTTTGATACGTGCATTTACTTGCATACTGGGCACACCAGATAGTGTATCGACTTTTAACACTGTCCGACAGGTACTTGTCTAAGTAGTACGTGCTGCAATACAATCCGGCATAATATCCGGCTTGCTCCATCGTACTTAAAAACGCATCCGCCATTTCAGAGCAGGCAGCTTTGCCCAGTGCAAATTGCTTTGCAAGTTCTAAGTCCATGTAAACAGGATACTCAAACAATTTGCCTTTGATGGTCTGCAAAAACACTTGTGCTTCCCGTTTTGCTTCGTCCGCCGACATCGCGTAGCTAAACCAGTACGCCCCGCAGGGGATACCCAGACGCTTACAAGCGGCATAGTTACGGCTAAACTGTGTATCAACTTGGCTTGGCTCTCTGCCATACCCAGCCCGTAAAATCGCAAAGTCAACCAGTCCGGATGCTTTTGCAGCGTCCCAGTCAACCTCGTTTTGACAGTATGACACATCAATCCCCTTTAAAATGCTCGTTGTTTCGGTAGTCTTTTTGATACCAAAATACTTGTAAAAATCCTCTGTAACTGTGCCATTGCCTTTGACTTCGTCACCGAGCCAACGGTATCCTGTCCGCACATCCAGATGCGTATATTGATAACTGCTTGTGATGTTGGCAATACCGCCGAAACCTAAGTCCTGAGCCTTATAGCACACCGTTTTGCTGCTGATTGGTTGCCCGTCCTGCCCGTAACAGCAGACATCCGCAGCAGTACCTTTTGTGTGCTGACCGCTGCTCGTACCGCCTACAGCTTTATCATGGTCTGGGCAGCGGTATCCACTTGTTACAATGATTTTGCTACAGTTAAGAGTGGCATAGAGGGCTTCCAGTTTTTCAATGAGTTCGGATGAAATCAAAGTTTCGTGATTACCTCCGCACTGACACCGAAATTCCATAACATTAAAATGCGGAGAAAGTTGGGTACTATCATTATAATCATAATGATTGACTGGCATAATATCATCCTTTCACAAAAAATATTTTTAGAAAAATTTGAAAAAATACTTGACAAACACGTTAAAACGTGGTATAATAAAATCATGGAAAGGAGGTGAGAAGATGTTGAGATGGTCAACAGAAAAAATAAAAGAGCTTATCAAGCTGGTGCAACAACTTAATAAGCTCGCAATCGAGATAATTTCCCTTGTTGGTTGGATTCTTATCTTGATTAAGATTATAGGCTAAACGCCTACGGTAAGAGTTGGGAGCGGACAAGCTCTCAACCCCCTGCCGTCATTATATCATAACCATTTCAACCTGTCAAGTATGAAAAACATTTTTAAGCTGTCGTGGGCAATTTTTAAGTTTGTTGGTTTGATTGCATTCTTGATTGCAATTGTCCATTTACTGCTAAACGGAGGAATCTAAATGAATTTGAAAAAAATCAGGACAGAAAAGGGAATCACAATTCCGAAATTAGTCGAGCAAACCGGCATTCCAAAACGTACCGTTGAGGACATTCAAAGGCGTGGGGATTGCCTCGTGTCTAATGCCATCAAACTCGCCGATGCCCTCGGTGTCACGCTGGATGAACTTTGCAGAGACAACTCAGAACAGACCGAAATCGAATAACCCGATGCCGTCCGGCAGCTTTTCCGCTGTCGGGCGGTTTTTTCTTTAATCTGCTTCTGGCAATCCAGTTTGCATCCTATATGAATTATTATAATCATAATGATTAACTGATATAGTATTATCCTTTCGCAAAAATATTTTTATAAAAATTTGAAAAAACACTTGACAACCACTAATTTTTGTGGTATAATAAAATCATGGAAAGGGGGTGAAACCAATGAGCAAAAAGAAAAAAAGAAGACCGAAAAGAGCGATGTTCAATCAAAAAGATTTGCAAAAAATCTTGATGCTTACAGCTCTAATCAATCTTCTGAATGCGATTACCACCTTAGTCAATAAGATTTGGGACATCTTGCACTAAGAAAAATCGCTTGTAACAACGGGCAACGGATGGGCAGCAGCTCATCCGACCCTACTATTATTCTAAAACAATTTTTGCTCATTGTCAAGATGTTAGATGCCATTCAGATTCTGCTTTCTCTTGCAAGTATCTTTTTATCCATCTATGCAATTATTTTAATCAGACGTATGAAATGAGGTGCTGAAATGAATCTGAAAAAGATTCGCATGGAAAAAGGGTTAACGGTTCAGCAGCTTGCAGATCTTGCAGGGCTTCCAAAACGAACTGTAGAGGAAACAGTCAGACGGGATACTTGTTCCGTCCGAACTGCTATCAAGCTTGCTGATGCCCTGGGTGTCACGCTGGATGAACTTTGCAGAGATAACCCAGAACAGACTGAAATCGAATAACCCGATGCCGTCCAGCAGCTTTTCCGCTGCTGGGCGGTTTTCTTATTCAACTACAATTGTTCTGATTTCATCGAGATTGTAAAAACCAATCCAAGCTTCATTTTTCATCACAATAAAAAACTTTCCATCATAGGTGTAATCATCCCATTCATCTTTCTTCCACTCAGCAAATTTTCCATTTTTCATCGTAACTGTGATTGTTTCATATTTATCTGTACGAGGGGGAATGCATTTTGGCATTGGTGGATGCGTTTTAGGCTTAGGAATCGCTTCCTTCAACCCTTTCCCTGACAAAATATCATCATATTTTATTAGTTTCCTTCTATTCATCGTTCAACCTCCGGCAGCCCTGCCACGGATGTCAAAACAGACAACACCCCAGCCAGCAGAGCCGCACTGCCCACGGCGATCCAGTTCACATCTTGCATCACAGCAGCTACGCCGATGGTTGCCACGGCGGTCTGTGCCATGGTTTTGACTGCTCTGACTGCCGCAGCCTTTGCCCAAAGTTTCCAGTTTCTCATGTTATGCTCCTTTCTCGGTTGGTAGTGCCATGAACTCTTCGTGCAAGTGCGTCATCACACCATTGCCGCCCAGTTCGTGGTACTGCCGGTACATGTTTTCATAGTTTTCCTTCGCATAGATGGGTGCGAATCCAGCATCAATATACTTGTTATAGCAGTGTAACATTCGGTCACGGAGCAGGGCTTGCACGCCATATTCCAGTGCTTTTTGTCGAGCATCCTGCTTTTGCATGCGGTTTAAAATCGACCTTGTACCGATGCCCAGAATGCCCGTTGCAGACAGCACAGAAACTGCAATGGTGATAATTCCTTGAATCACACAGCTTCCTCCGTTTCTTTCACATCTTTCGTTTCTTTCGCTTCGTTCACGTCATAATCGCCGGAAAGCAGTACCAACATTTCCGGCGTTAGGTCACCGGATGCAAAAATCTGATACTGTCCATTTTCAAGCTGTACTGCCTGAATTTTTGCGTTGCCCCAGCCCGTTCTTTGAATGGCTTTTCCTGCTTTCAGCTGTTCCATTGCTTCAATAATGTTCATTGTGTTCCCCCTTATAAGATTGTAATCGACTGAATCAGCGGATGACTGTTGTTGCTCCGACCAACCCACACTAAGTAGTATGTGCCAGCCGTTACGCCCTCGCAGGGTGTCAGCGTTGTGATATAGTCCGCACTATAGAGCCACTGCAAGGGCAAATCTGTATAACTGCCCTCTGTCTGTGCCTTTGCGAGAATGTCCGCAGCTGTGCCGGTGTCGGACTGTACCAAACGTAAAATGCCGACTTCCGTACTTCCAGAAAGAAAGCGGATTGCAATTTGCGTGGATGCTGTCACGCTGATCGGCAGCGTGCAACAGGTGTATACCTGCAAATCCCATCCAAAAACGGTTGTTCCATAGTTCAGAGCGTAGTTGTTTTTAGAGCTACAGAAATCCGCATGCAGGGAAGTAAAATCCGCCACGCTGTAAATCGTACCGTTGTAAAGCAAAGATACCTTGTCCCGATGGGTTGCATCATATAACACGGTTGTGGTCGGAGTTTCGCCGCTGGAAATCTCCAAAACTTTTGGCACGAGTGCATTAAATTTTTCTGTGGCTGTTGCCGTCACGCCCTTTGTGGTCAGATTCGCTGCAAGCTGCTGCCGCAGTTGGTTTAGTTTTGTCAGCTGCTCTGTAATTGTCACCGCCATGTTACACCTCCACCATCACTGCAAGGGCTGTAGATAGATCGCCGACGCTATCCTCTAAAGTTTTGATACGGGTTGCAAGGCTGTTGTCCGCTGCCTCTCGCTCCGCAGTCACTTTGGAATAGGTGCTGTTTAAGTAAGCCTCAATACCATCCAAAAAATCTTTATTGTCATGCGTATGTGCAGACGCTTTGAGTGTATCCACATCCGGCGACAAATCCAGCACAAACAACCCGTCTGGCACAATATCCAGAGCGTTGTGAGATACCGTACTGATGGACGGCAATACCTGCCATGTTTGCTTGCCTGTTACTGTAACCAGCTTTGCGGTGCAGTATTTCGCTGATTCACCCTCTTCACCCCCCGGTGTGTAATCGCCCCAAGAGGCAGTCTCTCCGCTTGTTCCATTTTTGATGGTTGCTGTCGTTGTTCCGTTTTTATCGGTAATAGAGATAACAGCCCCGGCGTCTGTTTCTGTAACGGTTGCTGTTGGGGAGTAACCGTCTGCACCATCCTTGCCGTCAACCCCGTTTGTCCCGTCTTTGCCGTTTACGCCGTCCTTGCCGGGTGTCCCGGCGTCGCCTTTTTCTCCTTTTTCGCCACGTTCTCCCTTTTCTCCGGATGTTCCCGGTTCGCCCCGGTCGCCTTTTTCTCCGGGGTCACCTTTTGCCCCGGTTGCTCCCGGCTCGCCGGCATCTCCCTTTTGTCCCTTTAAGGATGTCAGCCAGTCTGCTTCTGTTCCAGTAAATCCATTCTGCAAGGCGACTTCATAGGCAGATTTTCCGGCTGCTCCACGGCTGCCCGTGTCGCCCTTTTCACCGTTGTGCAGTTCTGCGGTCGTTGTACCGGTTGCGTCTGTCACGGAGATGGTTGCACCTGTTTCCGTTTCTGTCACGGTTACCGCTGGGGAGATGCCATCTTTCCCATCTTTCCCGTTTTGTAGTCCGGCAGCTTTTTTCTCCAGTTCTTGTAATAGCTGAGCGTATAAGTCAGGAGTTGGGGGAATGGGTGTCACACTGTCAGAAACAAATCCAGAAGGTTTGATATGGAGAGAAACCGGAATGGTCGTTGCACGGAGAGCTTTCGTGTCGGAAGGAGCATATCCGAACACACTCAGTTTCATCGTACCGGCTTTGCATTCAGAGGGGAGCAGGCAGGATTTTCCATCCGTTCCTAAAATCAGATTGTAGGTTTCGCAACACTGCGTAATCTGTACAACTTTATGCAGCCCTTCCCACGCTCCGTCAAATACAAAATGCAGCGGTACAAATGCAATCTGATCCGCTGCAATGGCATCCCGTTCCAGCAGTTCTATTCGCTGTTTCTGCACGAAAAATTTCATCATGCGGTTTCCTCCTTCCATTCTTTGCTTTCGGTATCCCATACGAAAGCCCCATCAATGCAATTGATTCGCTGTAAATAGCCGTTGTGGTAATTGTTTTTTGCATCCGATGTCATCCAGTTGGTCGGTTTTGTAATGGCGTTCCACTGTTCTTTTGTGCCTTCATAGGTGATGGTGGTCAGACTCTCGCAGTACGTCAGCATATTAGAACCGAAGGTCTTACAATCTACAGAAATTGTAAGATTTTCCAACGCCGAACACCACACAAACATAAAAGAACCCAGCACACTACTTTCTGCACGAACGGTTTTCAATTTCGTGCATGTAGAAAGCAGATAATCTTCAATTACAGATACACGGGCGGGAATGACGAGTTCTGTAATATTCGTTTGCCGCAGAGCATTTCCACCAAGTTTTTGTATGCCTGCCGGAAGAGTCAGTTCTGTTAGTCCCCCATAAGATTGGAATCCGCCGGAGCCTTGTGCAAAGATGCGGTATCCCAACTCGGTCAACGTTGAAGGAAGTGAAATCGTCTGCATATTCTGGCAGCGGTAAAAAAGGGCGTTTCCCAACTTCGTAATGCCTTCTTGTACAATTACAGATTTGATTTCTGGCATGTTGTAAAATACAGATTTTGGTGTGCTTTCATCGCTGTAGTCGTAGGTTGCACCAGAGCCTTGCAGCAAAACATGACCGTCTGCATAGCGGATATAATAGACATCTTCACCACACTGCCCAGCTGCAACTACATCAGAAGTAAAGGCTTTTAGCTTTTCTTCCAGTTCGGCAATCTTGCTATCCTGTGCATCTTCCCGTGCTTTTAATGCATCCATGTCTGCTTTTAGCTGTGTCATTTTTACCAGCATCTCTGTAACCTTGCACTTGCCGAGGATGCAGCGGCAATAACCGCACAACTCCTCATCGTCCCGGCAGTCTGTAATGTTGGATGCGGTAATACCACTCGATCCACCGTTGACTCGCACCTGACAAAGGGTCAATGTCGTTTTGGTGTCGTTGTTGCTAAAGGACGGGATAAACGGGGCAACGGCTGGCGTACCTGCAAGCACCTCGATTTGTACGCTCCGCACAGATTCTTGCGTGTCGCAGGAAATCCCGACAGTGACATACCGAGGCAGGGAACTATCTGCATACTGTGACAAATCTAAGATATAACCGTTGTCGTTTTGGAAATAGTGTCCCTGAATCCAAGCTTTGCCGCTTCCAATCCGAAGCTGAAAACCGCCTGCTGGTGTAATCGAAAAACACTCGCCGTAAGTGTCCTGAATCCCGTCACAAATGATACTGGATAGATAACTGGTAAAATGTTCTGCTGTATAAACCCGGTCTAAGTTCTTTGCATTGAAAAAACCGTATGAAAAAGCCATACTCATCCCTCCTGAAAAGTAGGTGTCAAACTCCTGCCGTTTTGGTCAAAACTTTCGATCATGCCGATTAGGCGGATACGATTTTGCGACAAACCGAAACGGGTTTGCTGTACCGTCACCCAGTCGCCAACCTGATAATCCTGCGGATACTGCTCTTGCGGTGCGGTTGCAGTGATACTGGATTCGCTGATTTCTTCCACTGAAGACAAGTTTTCCCGTCCTCGTTCTTCCAGCATTTTCAAGTACTCGTCTTCTGGGATGGTGACGGATTCTCCTGCATCGTTCTGCGTTTCTTCGGACAGGTCACGAGCATCTACATAGACCTCATACCGTTCCCAGCGTGTCGGCTCTGGGTCGAGGGTGCAAAATGCTCGTTTACGAGCCTCACCCTCGCCAGCCCCTAACGTGTAAGCAGCATTTTGCTGAGCAGCTGCGTTTCTGAGATAGTCAAAGGTTAGCAGGTTATGAAATGCATCCGAAAAAATCACATGCGGATAGGTGTCTTGTAAAATGCTGCGGTCGATACCCTCCGACAATGTAAACACCATTTGATAATTTCGGCTGTTTGGTTTTGTTTCAACGAGGGAAATGTTTGCCGTTCCGCCGACCAACTCACAGATTTTATAAATCCATTCCATCAGATTTGCATAGCTGATTTGCAAGTGGGTTTCTTGCTTCCAGCAGTCGCCGGTGATTTCACCCAGTTGCAAACCCGGAAGGAAACGCTCGTTTTGTTGCAAGCAGTTCTTGCGAATCGCCGTGTGTATAATCTCTCCATAGCTAGTCTGCTCTTTGATTACCATCGTTGGATAGATAATGCGGCGAGATAACAAAATCATGAGAAAATGACCGCTTACAGTCAGATAGTCCCCATTTTCCGCATCTGTTTGAATCCGGACAGACTCAATTAATCCATAGTGTTCCGTGTCATCTTTTCTGCCGACTAAGCGACCTGTTTGAAAGATGGTAACGGTTTCCGGCGTGGCAGCAATATACAATTCAAACTGCCCGCATTGAAAATATTCGATGTCCCAGAGGAAACTTGAAAACGCATCGCAGACCGCCTCTAAAGTAATGGATACTGCATTTTCAGCAGCAGTCATTTGATAAATTTCTATCAGCATCGTTACACTCCTAAGTACGCATCTGTGTGCTGGATGGTTGCGGTGATGTATTTTGGTGCACTCAACCGATACCGGTTTAACCCCTTACGGAGCGTGAACCACGTTGAACCAGAGGCCATGCAGTTGATGATGTTGGTTGTTACGCCATCTCGCACCAGCGTAACCGACTTTTGCCCTTGCTTGGTATTGATGATGATTTTGTCGCCGGGTAAAATATCCAATCGCAGCTGGAAATAGGTTGATGTATCGTCATCATACAATGCAACTGCTGTTGTAACGGGATTCGGAACATCCTCGCCGGAGGCTGCCTCTAAAGTAATCAAGATTCCTACTTCCTCGCCGGAATTGAAGATGGACAAAGTTTTGTCCGTGCTGTAAACGCCCAACGGAAACGGCTCATCGCTCTCTGGAAAGGGAAAGTGAAACGCTCCAAATACGGACTGACTGTATGCATAGATGGGCTGCGTGCTGTACCAGTAAGGGTCTGGACAAATGATACTGATTTGTCCGTTGACCAACTCACCGAAATTGGTTACAGTGCAGCTCTCGACATACCCTTCCGTGTAAACATCAATCCCGACTGTGCGATAATACACCTTGAGATATTGAGCGGTTTTCACAACCCGATAGAGGGCGTGGCGGTTTAATTCGATGTTACTGCCGTAGCCTCGCATCTCAAATGACAACACTAAATTCCGCTTTTCGACAAAGGCGTTATTCAGATAGCTGCCATTCATGCCGGCGTAGGAAGATGTGGAAATCGTCCCAGCAGGGGGATACAACCCGTCAATCTTAGAAATCATGTACTTATTTGCGGTAGCGGTCATGTTGATGCGGTCGCCGGCTGCATTCTCAACAATAAGTGTAAATCGCATAAAACACCTCACACATTGATTGCATTTCGGGTTTGCCGGTAAATCTCCAGACGTGTCAAAGCCTTTGGGCTGTTGTTGGTCTGGTTGACGGTGCGGCTGTTGTCGTTGTTGTAGTAGTTGTTGACAACCGTGCCGGACTGCGGAGCGGCTTCTATGCTGCCGACATCCGGAGTTACTGTCAATGATTTTTGGGCAGCGGTCATAACAGACTGACCCAAAGAATTCACGGCATCCACGGCAGTTTTTACCTTGTCCTCGACACCTTCGGCAAGACCATACACCAAGTTAAAACCAAGTTCTTTTTTAAATAGTTTGGATGGGGAAGCGATGCCGAAGAATCCGGCGATGTTGTCCCAGATTTCTTGACAAAATCCAGAGAGTTGTCCCCAGAGCCAGCCGCAGACATCTGAGATACCGTTCCAGATACCATACACAATGTCAGAGCCGATGCTATAAACTTCCCCTGGTAAGCCGCTGATGCCATTAATCAAGTTGTTCCACAGATTTGCAGCCGCATCCATTGCCTTGTATCCCATCTCAGATACAAAAGAACCGACTCTGCCCAATACATTAGACAGCCAACTCCAAACCTCTCCGGGCAAGTCGCTGAGTTTGTCACTGATGGTGCGGAAGAATCCGGAAACGGCATCCCATGCCTTGTTTTGCATCTCCGTTGACCATGCAAGTACTTTTGCAATCACACTGAGCAGCCAGTTCCAGACCTCTCCCGGCAGCTGGGAAAGCCATTGCACGATGTTGCTGAAGAAGTTGGAAATCATTTCGGTTGCTCGGTTCTGCATCTCTGCTGACCATTTCAGGACGTTGGTCAGAACATCCGTCAGCCAATTCCAGAACTCGCCCGGCAACTCTTTTAGCTTGTCGATGATGATGGTCAAAAAGTTTTCAAGGGCTGCTTTTGCGGTGTCCCAAATCTCTGTTGCCCATGTTTTTACTCGCTCGAACAAGTCAGAGAAAATCTCGCCCCAAGACGTAACAATTGCCTCTCGGATAGAAAGAATCCCGTCTAAGATTGCCTGCAAAATACTTGCTCCCAGCCCGATCCAGTCGGTTGCAAGAATGCCATCAATCAAAGCCCCCACTAATTGCGGAATCGCTGCAATCAGTTGCGGAATGGCTTGAATCAGTCCGCTGACCAGCCCAGCAATCAAATCTGCTGCACAGGTAATCAACTGTGGCAAAGCACTCAGCAGCCCGTTGATAAGCCCCATAATCAGTTGTACAGAGGCTTGTATCAACATCGGCAGATTCTGCAAAAAGCCGGTAATAAGCCCCTGAATCAGCCGGATAGCGGCTTGAATCAATTGCGGCAGGCATTGCAGCAAGCCTTGTATCAATTGATTGATTAAAACCAAAGCGGTATGAATGAGTTTCGGAGCATTTTGCATTAGCCCGTTAGCAAGATTTAAAACAAGCTGGACTGCAGTTTGCAATAAAGATGGTAATTGTTGCAGCAGTCCATCGCTGAGGGATTGCACCAGCTGCACGGCGGATTGCATGATTTGCGGCATAGCTTTCAAAAGCCCCCGAATCAAACCGCCAACCAATTGCAAAGCGGCACGGAGCACCTCCGGCAGAGCCTGCAACAAGCCTTCTGCAAAACCAGTAATCAACGTAATAGCAGCAGAGATAAATTCCGGCAAGTTGGTGGTAACAAAAGAAACAACTTGCTGCAATAAAGCCATTACAGCTTGCAATAGTACGGGGGCTTGTTTCTGGATAGCAGAACCAACCTGTTCCAGCACGGACAAGGCACTCTCCAAAATTGTCGGTAAAGCAGACTGCAAATAGGAGAGTAGTTGTGATAACAAGGCAAGAAAAGCCGTTACCAAAGTCGGAAGCACGGTTTCCATCAATGGTGGTAGTAGTGTTCCGATGGATTGCACCAGCGTTACAAAAAGGCTATTAAAACCGCCCAGCAGCATTGGCAGCAGCTGCGGCAATTTTTTCTGAATCGTTCCGGCAAGTTGGTCAATCTGACCCGAAACACTTTCAAGTGCCGCCTGAAATCCGCTCTTGTTTAACGTGTTGAGTACTTCGGTCAGTCCCTGCACCGCTTCTCTGGCGGCAGGGGACAGCTTGTTTCCAAGCGAATTGCTCGTCCCGTCCGCTGCAGAGGACAACAGAACAAGGTCGCCTTTGAGATTGTCCAGTTTGATTTGTGCCATCTGCTCGGCTGCCCCGTTGCAGTTATAAATTGCATCGGATAGCTTTGCAAAATCCTCGTCACTGGCGTTGATGATGGACAGCATCCCAGCCATTGCCTCTTTACCAAAGATGGTTGACGCTGCCTCGATTTGCTGGACTTTACTCAATCCATCTGTCGTTTTGGATACGTCAGCGATAATATCCTCGTAGCTGCGGAGGTTGCCGTCTGCATCGGTCAGAGCGACATCCGTTCCGCCGATTGCAGAACGTAAATTGCCCATAACATCCATCAGGGATTTTGTTTCCCCGTTGGTGTCCGTTAAAGAAATGCCCAGCTGTTCCATGGCAGCTGCCTGTTTATCGGTCGGGCTGGCAAGGTTGGCGAGGGCAGTTTTTAAAGATGTACCGGCTTGGCTGCCTTTGATGCCGGCGTTTGCCATCAATCCAACTGCAACGGCGGTATCTTCGGCAGAGTAGCCCAGCGTGCCGGCAATCGGGGCGACATATTTAAAGGTTTCACCCATCAATCCGACATTGGTATTTGCATTCGTGGACGCTGCTGCCAGTACATCGGCATAGTGGGTTGCGTTGGAAACACCGTCTGAAAATTCTCCGTCTGCGGCTAAACCGAAAGCGGTCATGCTGTCGGTTACGATGTCGGAAACCGTTGCAAGGTCTTCGCCGGAAGCGGCAGCAAGGTTCATGACACCAGAAACAGAACTGAGTACTTCGTCTGTTGACCAGCCTGCCATCGCCATGTATTCCATCGCCTGACCAACCTCGGTTGAGGTAAAGGCAGTGGTCGCCCCTAACTCCTGAGCCTTGTCTGAGAGTTTGGCGGTTGCCTGTTCCAGTTCTGCGGTTGTCTCGCACGACCCGGACATCAAGGATTTTACAGTCGACATCTGGCTCTCAAAGTCTGCAAACGAGGTCAGGCTTGTGGTGGCAACAGTTGCTCCAAGGGTTGCGGCAGCTCCGGTATAAACAGCAAGCGACTTTGCACCGATTTCCGCACCAGAGGCAACCCCGTGTCCCAGCGTTGAGGCAAATTTGGAAAAATGCCCCTCGCTTTCCGACACCTTATTTCCGGCATCTTTGGCACTATCTCCGGCATTTTTCATGCTCTTGTCAAAGGCATCTGCGGATTCCGAGGCTTTTTTGACCGTTATTTCTTCGTCTGCGATTTTCTTTGATAAGTCTTCTATTTGACTTTTTAAGGATTTTGCTTCGGAGGAATGCTTGCCGTATTGTGCAGTGGCATCTACATATTCCTGTTTCAGTTTGGATAAATCTTGTTTCTGAGAGGCGAGGCGGTCAGTCAAACCTTGTTCTGCCGTTGCCAGTTGTTTGGCTTCGGTTTCCATGTCCGACAGCTGTTTGGTACAGCTTTGGTGTTCGTCTGAAAGCGTTTTTATTTTTTCAGCAAGCTGTTGTGCTTGCGTGGAGTTTTTACCATACAGCAAATAGGCGTTTTGGTATTCCGCAGAGAGTTTGGACAGCTCTGTTTCCTGTTTGGAGATGGTTTCTTTCAGAGATTCGAGCGGTGTTTGTGCTTCTTGTTCCGCTTGTCCCAGCTTGTTAGCAGAGGATTCCGCAGCATTCAGCTTGTCGGTGTTCTGCGTGAGTTCTTCATTCAGCTGGTCGTACTTCTGTTTCAGGGCAACCGCTGCATCGGAATTTTCGCCTTGTTCCAGTACCACATCTGTATACGCTGCCTTGAGGGTGGAAAGTTCTGCCTTTTGCTTTGAGATAGTTTCTTTCAGCTGATTAGAGGCGGAGGACATCCGCTCCAGTTTGTCCGTGTACTTCTTCTGGGCTTCTGTGGTGCGGATGATTTCTGCTTGCAGGGCTTGATATTGCTGCAAGGAGATTTCGCCGGCTTGCATTTTGGTGTAGGCTTCCTGAGCGGCTTTTTTTAGCCCGTCCAGTTTATCGCCTGTCAACCCGATTTCTTTCGCCAACAGGCTTTGTTTTTGTGCCAGTAGTTCGGTGTTGGTCGGGTCGAGTTTTAGCAGCTTTTCGACCGTCTGCAACTCGGACTGCGTTGTACGAATCATCTTGTTGACGTTCCCAAGAGATTGATGCAGTCCGGCGGTGTCGCCATTGATTTCAACGGTAATGCCTTTAATGCGTTCTGCCATTTGTCCGCCTCCTCTCTGTTAAAATTTATCAAAGTCGCTCTGTTCTGCCAGTGTGTGATAGTGGAAATCATCGTTCTCCCGTTCGGTAAACATATCATTCACCAGACCAATCGTTAAAAAATCCAAATCGCTCATAGACAAGCCAAGCTGGACACATCGCAGCAAAAAAAGCGGTGTGGTCATCGGTCGGTCAATCGGGCGATGTTTTTTTTACCGGTTACCTGCGTTTCTACGTTCAAGCCCCAGAGGTCAATTAGCTGGGGCAGGATTTCGTAAATGCTGAACGTGTTAAACTGTTCCAGCCAATCATCCGGAGAAGCCGGAACGGCTGGGTCAGCGTGTTTCGCCATGATGTAGGCGATGTTTTCAAAGAGTTCCAGCGAAACAATATCCAAGCTGGAAGCAGCCGGATTCTGGTCATCGGGATTCTGTTCATTCTGCTGCTGCATGGCTTTTTGCAGGGCGTTCAAATCCTGATAAATGTCCCGCCGAAATTTCAGGCGGTACAGCCGTGGGATGGCTGCACTTGCCTTAAAAGGGACTTCGATACCGTCAACAACAATGTTTTTCTGAATTGCCATCATCAACCCCCCTTACACTTTTACAGAAGCAGCGGATTTCTGAGCCTTTTCAGACGTTGTAAAATCCGGCGTGTATACACTCTTATACCAGTTATTATAGGTTTCAATAGATGTCTGTTCACAAGTTCTCGCCTTTACCAGACCATTGTTCAGAGCGGTTGCAGTCAGGGACAGCGTTTCCGTTTTAACTTCCTTTTCTGCTTCAATGGTGCTGGATTCTGTTGCCGGACGAGAGGCGGAGCAGCAGAACAGACAGTGCCGAATTTTATTCTTATCGCCGCTGAATTCAAATAACAGGGCAAACTGCGATACTTCTGCGGTATTGTTTTCCGTGAGAACGCCATTTTTGTCCAATTTCTCGCCGAGAATGTCGGTTGCAAAATCCAGCGGAACGAGTGCGATTTCTAAGTCGCCAGTATAGCCAGAGTTGTTGTTGAGGACGTAATACACGCCGTCATCTGCGTAAAAGTTGGATGCTTCGCCCTCTGCATCAATCGACAGGGATACTGCACCCGGAATGCGTACTGGTTCTGCAAAGGTTGGTACGCCTTCGTCATCGAAAGACAGAATCTTTGCATAGTGTACCTTGTTCAAACCAAATTTGACCTTATTTTTCTCCAAAGCCATCGGTTAAACCTCCATTTCATAAAGTACTTCATACAGCTGTTCGGATGCAATCCAAACTTCTGTTTTTGTGTAATAGATTTCATGTTGAGAAAGAACCATTTCCACCTGTTCTTCCAGTTCTGGTTGCTTCTGGTCGGTATAAAGTTCAATATTCAGCTGCTTAGAACTGAAATACCGATTGTTGTCCGCAGAAAAAGTATGTTCTCCCGGGGAAAGAAAAAGCAGAAACGGGGGATTCGGACTTTCCCCCTCTGCAAAGTGATGATAGGCAAAGGGCAAGTCCATTTCTTGCATCATATCATGGATTTGTTCGTAGGTCATGACAATCCCTTTCGGAGTTCCTGTTCCAGCAATTCTAAACCGTGGTCTTCTGCAGGTTTGATGTGTTTGATTCCATCTACTTCCCGACCACCACCACGTCTTGCATGTCCATTCTCCAGCAGATGGGCAATCGGATACCGTCTTGGAGAGCAAACAGTCAGGTTTAAATTGTGGCTGCTTTCCTGTATTTTTTTCACTTTCCAGCTTCTTGCATAGGCTCCGGTGTCTTTTGGGGCGGTTTGAGAAATCTCTTTTTTCACCTGTGCAGCCGCTTTTTTAACTGCAACTTTTGTGGCAGCATCCGTTAGATTTGCATATTCTTGTAAGCATTTCATAATTTCCTCTGCCAGATGGTCAGCTGTTGCCATTTGCCTCTCCCGCCTTTCTCGCCGTTGCCGTCAATTTCAAGTAATCCTTGCGGATAAAATCCGGTGTTACGCCCGTGATATCGTAGACAACCCCCTGAAACAAAATCCGGTTCGCAGACGTGGACGGCATCCATTGCCGCTGCTGCCGGATATAAAAGTCCAAGGTCTGTACTTCTTTGGTCACGCCAGTGTCTGCATTCTCGACCGAGGATTTCAGCATGACCCTTGCCCAGCAGGAGAACGCTTCTTCCCATCGGTTGCAGTGGTTGCCGATGGCATCGACTTTTACTCGCTGCTCTAATAGGGTAATCCGCTGGTTCAGTGTGCCGATTTCCATCAGACAACCCCCTCTCGCTGTGCAAACAACAGCGACCGCAAACTCAGATTCAGCTTGGAGAAATCAGCGGTATTGCGGTTCTCGTAGAGATAGGAAACCGCATAGAGGATTGCTGTGCGTGCGGTGTCCTCGTGTTCGGAAAGCTGTGCTTCGTCCATTCTGCCCACGCTCATGACCTGCTGTTTTGCCGTTGCTAAGAGGGAGAGCAACAACGGGTCTTCCTCCTCAAAGTCGATTCGCAGATACTGTTTGACTTCTTGTAACGTAACCATTAGCCGTTTTTGATGGTCAGCGTCTTAACGGCTTCAGAAAGAATCAACTTGCCGTCTACTCGCTGGGAGGCGAGGAAGCCAACCTGCCCGGTCATGGCAAACAGTTCGTTCAGCCGCTTGAAGGAACGCCCCTGCCGGTCGCCAATCCAGTAATAGCTAAAGTCACCGAACGCCATGCATTTTGCTCCGGCTTTAGCAAGCGGGGCATAGCTGGAAGTATAATACGGGCGGTTCAGAATCAAGTCCGGTGTGCCAGCCTGTACGGACGGACTCCAGATATAATTTCCGGTGGTATCTTTCAGCTTCCGCAGAGCCTTCACTGTGGCATCGTTCAGCACCCAGACGCCTTTCTTCCGGTACGGAGATTTCACGGAGTAAAACAGTTCAAAGACATCATCAAAGGTGATGTTTGCCGTGCTGGTCGTTGCTCCGTTTTCTGCACCGCCGGTCGCATTGAAAATTCCTGTCGGCTTGCCCTTGCCGTCGCCTACGAGAAACGCTTCTTCTTCCTTTGCACCGATGCGGCGAGCAAATTCTTTTGTGATGTAGGCAGGCAAGTCAAAAGCGGCATCGTTCAGCAGTTCTTCGGAAATCTTGATGGCAGTGCCGACCTTGTACGCACTCAAGGAAGCCTGTCCAAAGGCATCATCCGAGAGGGTATAGGCGGCTTCTTCATCCATCCACGCTGCTTCTCCCTTGGAGGTGACAACCGGAATTTTGCGGTCGCCGGAGGCGGTCTGAATCACCGTTGCCAGTGTCCGGAAGAGGTTCTCTTCCTGTAAGCCTTCAATCAACTGTCGTTCAAACTCATCTGGAACAAGATAGCCGCCCTCAGAATCCGTTCCGACCTGCAAATCGTTCCGGATGTCGGTGTAATTCCGGTTGCGGATGCTGTTCCAGAAAGCGGTTTTATAGGCATCGGAAGCCGTTCCGGATGTCTGCTTCGGCAGGTTTGGAGCGGTTGGGGTCTGTAAGATTGCCTGAGAAGTCGGGCGGTTCAACTCTGCATCCAGCTGTTCTTGCCGTTCCAGTCGCTGGATTTCCTTGCCATAGGCAACAATCTGTTGTTCCATGGCATCATATGTCTTGCTGTCCTCTTCCGAAAGCAGACCGCTTGCGGTGCGTTTGGTGTCGAGGAAATCACGGGCGGTGTCCCATGCTTTCGCTCTTTTTTCTCTCAGTTCCTGAATGGTCATGTTCATTCCTCCTTAATCTTTCAAAAGTGCCAGCCGTTTTTCCAGCTGGTCAATGGGAATCCCGATGGGAGCGACTGCGGAAAGTTTGTGCAACAAGGTGTTCTGGGTATGCTTTGCGGAATACTGCACGGGCTGTGGTTCGGTCTGCGTGGATGGAGCAGGGGAGTCCGCAAATAAAATCCCGTCCACCAGTCCCAGTTCCAAGGCTTTTTCGGCATTCATCCACGTTTCTTCGCTCATCAGCTGCGAGAGCGTTTCTCGGCTCTGGTGGGACTTCTGCACATAGGCGTTCAAGATGGATTCCTTGACTTCTTCGAGCAGGGTGATGGTCTGTTCCATGTCTGTCTTATTGCCATAGGCGAGGGTCATCGGGTCGTGAATCATCAGCATTCCGGTCGGGGAAATCAAAGTTTCATCGCCTGCCATTGCCACAACAGATGCAGCAGAAGCAGCGATGCCGTCAATCTTCACGGTGATTTTGCCGTTGTGGTTTCGCAGCATGGTATAAATCTGACTGGCAGCAAACACACAGCCGCCGGGGCTGTTGATCCAGACGGTGACATCGCCCGGATGGGCTTCCAGTTCTGCCCGAAACTGAGCAGGTGTGACATCATCTTCCAGCCATGATTCTTCGGCAATTGCTCCATTCAAGTGGAGTTCTGCCGGTTCGGCGGGTTCGGCTTCGTTTTTGACCCAGTTCCAAAATCGGTTCATGGTGTTTTCCTTTCTGTTGTTTGATAGGCAGCCCCTGCATCTTTCAGCTTCGTAAAGCTGCCGTTGACCAGATACAAGTTTCCGCCTTCTGCTTCTGGGATTTGGTTCATGTCTTCCAGTTCCCGGATGTCGTTGGTGGACATCCAGCCATTTTGTCGGGCAGTCGCATAGCCCTGCATTCTGGAAGCATAATCGCCACGCAAAAGCCCCTCTACATTGAATTTGATGCAATACTTGCCCTTTTCGGAATCGCAGAGCAAGTCTTTCTGTAGTCCCTGTTCCCAACGGACAAGCCACGGGTCGAGGCTGTACTTCACAAAATCCAGTGACAGATGTTCCACGTTACTGAATGTTGCGTGGTCGAGGTCGCCAATCATATGCAGCGGCACTCTGTACATTCGAGCAATTTCCTCCACCTGAAACTTTCGGGTTTCGAGGAACTGGGCTTCATTGTTGGGAATGGAAATCGACTGGTATTTCATGCCCTGTTCCAGCACGGCGATTTTGTGGCGGTTGCCGGAGCCGTAGGCTCTCCGCCAGGCATCCCGTACTTTCTCCGGGTCTTTGACGGTGTTCGGGTACTCCAGCACGCCGGATGGGGTCGCTCCGTTCGCAAAGAACGAAGAACCGAAGTCCTCGCAGGCAAGCGACAGCCCCAGCGAATTTTTCGCCAAGGCAATCGGAGAATAGCCAATCAGACCATCAAACCCCAGTCCGGGGATATGTAGCACGTTCTCTCTCGGCAGTACCAGCTCGCCGAGTTTCTTCAGGTTGGGGTTGGCATTTTCATAGCAGCTGTAGCGGTAAATCAAACGGTTTTTGTCATCCCGGTCAACGGTCATGCGGTCGGGGAGCAGGGGATACAGCCCTACGACTTCGCCCCGTCCATTCCGGATGATTTGGGCGTAAGCGTTGCCATAAATCAGCAGATGGGACATCAGCGTTTCCCGAAACACAAAGCTGGTCATTTCCGGGTTCGGCTGGTCGTGGAGTAAAAAATAGAGCGGATGGTTGGGTACTCGCTCTTTTCCGGTGTTGGTGGATTGATAGACGTGTAGGGGCAGCTGGGCAACGGTCTCCGACAAGACCCGAATACACGCATAGACTGCCGTCAGCTGGAGGGCTTTCCAGTCGTCCACCTGCCGCCCACTGCTGGAGCGTCCGAAGTGGAACGAATAGGAGCGGCTGTTGTATTGGTCTTTGGGCTGCGGCTTGTCCCGACTGCGAAACGGATTTTTAAACGGCATAAACGCTCTCCTTTTTGGTTTGGGTAAATGACACAATGGTTTCCGGATACACAAGCCTGTATTTCTGTACATTTAGCGACTTGCAATTATTCGAGAAAAGAGGTAATATAACAGTACCGCAAGGGAAACCAAGCAAAAACAAAAAACGGAGGATGAAAAAAATGGAACGCATAAAAAGAGTGGTTATCACATGGGAAGACGAAAACTGGGAATACGAACTGGAGTTGACCGGAGCAGAGGCAGAACACTTCACCGAATCGGAGGCGGCTGCCTACGCTGCTCAGGATGCCGCCGAAAACGAAACGACCATGAAACGGCTGCTGGACATCGACATCGAAAACGAGGAGCTGGACGACCGGGAGGCAGCCATGGAGGAGGCTGCCTACTGGAACGAATTTTTCTGGGAATGCGAGAGCGGTCGATAAACCGCTCGCAAACCTTTCATTCTGCACCGAGAGCCGAAAGGCTCTTGTGCTGGTGCATGATTCGAAGAATCTGTTGGATTTCCGTTTCCGGAACGCCCAACGCTTGCAATGCCTGTCGGCTGCCGCAGTCAGGACAAATCGGGGTCTTGGAATCTGTCCGGGAAAGGGCAGGGGGTTCTGTGTAAGCGTTCCGGCACAGTGGACAAATCCGCCGGGTCGGTGCTGGCTGTTTGGCATTCATGAAAACACCCCCTTTCACGCCGTTCTGCCAAACCGAAAGGCGGCATCGCCATCCAGGTTTCGGGTCAGAAACATTCTTGCCGTGGCAAACTCCTCACCAACCAGCCCCAGCCGAATCAACCAAGTTCGCATCGCAAATTTCGGGTTTTCGGTTTGTTGTGGTTTCGGGCTGGCAGTTCGCAGCTGTTTCGCCTGTTCGGAAAGGGCGAGGCAAAGCTGAATATAGCTTTTCAGCTGTCCGGCATGGAGTCCGTTTTTTCTGCCGTTGGCAGGTTTGTCGAACTGGAACAACCGAAATTCAATCGTCCCTTTCGTGAAAAGGGCGTGGTAGTTGGTCATGTGATAGCGGCTGTCGTTGTAGTGGTGTGTTCTGCCGTATTCCGCCCCGTTTGTGGTGTACCAGATATCCGCAAGCTGTGCCATGGTGGTAGGCTTTTTTCGGTTCAGCTGTTCGATGAAATTCGGGTTGACGGTTCGGCAGTAGCGACGCATCCGGTTCTGGTCGAGGTGCAGGGCATCCGCAAGCAACCGCTCGTGGCTTGCCATGATGTTGGCAAGGTTTCGCAGGCTCTGCGGTGTGTGTCCGCTTGCCCCAATGTGAATGTGTACCCCAGCCCCTACGCCTGCGTGGCTAATCGCTCCGGCTTTTCGCAGCCGACGCACCAGTTCTTGCAGCTGTTCGATGTCTGCGTAGGTTAAAATCGGCGTGACCAGTTCGCACTTTTCGGCATCGCATCCTGCAATGCTGCCATCCCGTTGAAACTTCCATTCTCTGCCCTGTGCATCCCATGCCGACCAAGTGCTGTATCCGTTTCGGCTGGCGGTATATTCGCATCGGTCTGTTCCGAAATAGGCGGCGGCAAGTCGGGCTGCTCGTTCTCGGGTGATGTGGTTCATCTCAATCTCCACTCCGATGGTCTGTTGTTTCATCCGTTGAATTTGCTGTTCTGTTTTTGCGTTCATGGTTGTTCCTCCTGCTGTTTTTTGGTAGTGTTATATTACCTCTAAACGGCGGAGATAGCAAGCCGCTAAACGACACAAAGTTTTGTTCGTGTATTTGTGCTTATAGCACAAGCAGTTCTCGTTCATCATAGACGCAGGTCTGCTCTTCCGAATGGCGAATGGCACGGTCGAGTGCCATAATCGTGGCAACGATTCCATCAATTTTTTCCGTTGATTTTGCCTTGTCGGGCTTGATATTCTGGGCAGGGTCGCTTCGGGTGACGACGTTTCCAGCCATCCATCGAAGAATCGGGTTGCCGCCGTGCTGGATGTTTCCTTCCAGCAACAGCTTGTAAAACTCCTTGCTTGGCGGTGACATATCCCGAAAACCCTGTCCGAATGGAATCACGGTAAATCCCAGCCCTTCCAGGTTCTGCACCATCTGCACCGCTCCCCATCTATCATACGCAATTTCCTTGATGTGGAATTTCTGCCCCAGAGCATCAATGAACCGTTCGATGTATCCGTAGTGGACAACATTGCCTTCCGTGGTTTGTAAGTATCCCTGTTGTTCCCAGCGGTCATAGGGGACATGGTCACGGGCAACCCGTAGCGGTAAGGTTTCCTCCGGCAGCCAGAAATAGGGCAGCACGATGTAGGGTTCTTCCTCCGACTGCGGCGGAAAGACCAGCACAAAGGCGGTGATGTCCGAAGTAGAAGACAAGTCCAGACCGCCGTAGCATTCCCGACCGAGCAGGGCTTCTTCGTCAATGGGAGCGTTTCCCTTGCAAAAGACCGCATCCGGAATCCAGCTGGTGAGTGAGGAAACCCACAGATTCAGCCGTAACTGTTTGAACTGGTTCTCTTCCTCGGGGTTGCGGAGAGCTTTCTGAAATGCCTCCCGTACCCGTTCGATGGGAATGGTAATCCCCAGCGAGGGATTTGCCCGATACCAGTTCTGTTCGTCCTTCCAGTCTGCCCCATCCGGCAAGCCGTAAATCACGGGGTAAAAGGTCGGGTCATATTTGCGTTCTGCCAGCAAATCCGCCGCCAGTTGATGTTGCTCGTAGCAAATAGAATGCCTGTCCGTGCCTGCCGTGGTGATGGTGACGAAGAGCGGTTGTGTTCGGGCATCGCCAGAGCCGTTCGTCAGAACATCCCAGAGTTTCCGGTTCGGCTGAGCGTGGAGTTCATCGAACACCAACCCCGACACGTTCAGCCCGTGTTTCGTGCCGACTTCCGCAGACAGGACTTGATAGAAGCCCGCATTGGCATAGTTCACAATGCGTTTGGTGGATGGAATTTGCTTGCAGCGTTTTTGCAGGGCAGGGCAAAGGGCAATCATCCGGGCAGCAACTTCATACACGATGGACGCTTGCGAGCGGTCAGCAGCAGCCCCATAGACTTCCGCAGCTGGCTCGTTGTCGCCAAAGAGCAAATACAGAGCAATGGCTGCGGCGAGTTCCGACTTGCCGTTTTTCTTTGGAATCTCGATGTATGCCATGTGGAATTGACGGGTGTTGTCGGGTCGCAGGATGCCGAAGAGGTCACGGATGATTTGTTCCTGCCACGGCAGCAGCCAGAAGCGTTTCCCAGCCCATTTGCCCTTGGTGTGCCGGAGATTTTCGATAAACGTCACGGCTCGGTCTGCAAGGGCGGCATCATAGTGCGAGTCCGGCAGTATGAACGGGGAGGGCTGGTAGTGCTGCAAGGTGGGGTATTCCGGCGGTCGCTGTTCGGTCATTCTGTACCGCCTCCCGTCAACAGGCGTTCCATATCATCTTGCGGAGCAGATTCCCCAGAGCAGGCGATGATGCGGCTGCGTGCGGAGGGGGTCAATCCGAACTGTGCGGCGATGTTCATCATCTGTTTCAAGTTGCTCTGGGCAATGGAAACTTGCGGCACTTGCTGCCAGTAGCCGTTCGGCGTTTTCACAAGGCTGCCGTGCTGAGTCAGAAAGGTTTCTGCCTCTTTCCAGCGAGCATAGGCTTGACAGTATCCGGCAAACGCTGCCCGGTCGAGTTCGGTTAAAATGCCCAGCTGCTCCATGCCTTTGCTGAGTCGCCGCCATTCTCGTTTTGCCTCTTTCTCCAGCCATGCCGGGCAGGAGGGGGCTTTCTGGGGCGGCTTTGGCTCGCTGGGGTTCAGGGAGCGTTTGCCGGGGTTGCCCTCTAATTCCTTGAGGGCTGTCGGTTTGGGTTTACGTCCTCTTGCTGCCATGTCATCACCTCCTTTCTGGTGAATTGCAACTTCTGCCCCGGTGGGGTAGAAGTGGGGGCGTGGTTAGCGTCCTGCTTGCCGTAGAGCCTCAGCAAGAGAAAGCGTTGTGCCGTTTCGCTCCACGGTGCAGGCAGTTTCCGGGTATTTCGTGTGAAACCGCTGGACAATGACGTCCATAAACTTCGGGTCGAGTTCGATGCCCCGGCAGATGCGTCCGGTCTCCGCACAAGCCATCAACGTCGAGCCGCTTCCGAGGAAGGGGTCGAGTACTACATTGCCCCGTTTCGTGGAATTTTGGATGGGCTTGCTCAGTAAACCGATGGGCTTCATGGTTGGGTGTTCTTTGCTGCTGGAGGGGCGGTCATATTCCCAAACGGTAGTTTGTTTCCGGTCGGAATACCATTGGTGCGTACCGTCTTTTCGCCAGCCATACAGGCAAGGCTCGTGTTGCCATTGGTAGGGGCTTCTGCCAAGCACCAGCCGGTCTTTTACCCAGATACAGCAGCCGGACAGGTAGAACCCAGCATCCTCGAACGCCTGCCGGAAATACAATCCTTTGGTGTCGGAATGAAAGACATAAATCGAGCCGTTCTTTGCAAGTCGTTGGAACATCTCCTGAAAAGCAGCGAGCAGGAATGCAGAAAATTCCGAGTCGGGCATATGGTCATTCTGAATGCTGCCGGCGGTTTCCGTGACGTTGACGTTATACGGGGGGTCAGTCAGAATCAGGTCTGCGGAGGTGTCTGGGAGCAGGGCGGCATAGGGTGCTTGCGTGGTGGCATCGCCGCAGAAGACCTGATGCACACCGAGATGCCAGAGGTCGCCGAAACGAGAACAGCATGGCTGCTGTAACTCTGCATCGGGGTTGTATTGGTCTTCCTGTGCGGTCTGCGGAAAGACTTTTTGGAAGAGCTGTTCGATTTCCGGCGGTTCAAATCCCGTCACGGCGGTGTCGATGTCCGAGAATTGAATGTCCTGCAACAGCTCTGCCAGCATCCGTTCATCCCACTGCCCGGTGATTTTGTTGAGGGCAAGGTTCAGGGCTTTTTCCTGGGTCTTGTCCAGCTGAACGACCACGCAGGGGGCATCTGTCCAGCCCAAATCCTGCATGACCGTCAGCCGCTGATGTCCACCAATGACGGTGCGGTCAGCGTTGACGATGATGGGGTCGACATAGCCGAACGTCTGGAGGGACTGTTGAATTTGCTGATAGGTTTTGTCCCCTTTTTTCAGCTTTTTGCGAGGGTTATAAGTGGCAGGGGACAGGGTAGGGAATCGGGTACAAATGCGATTGCACCGGGGAAATGGGTCAGGATTGGAGCAGGTTGCTGCTTGCAGAAAGGAGGATTTCCCAGAAAAACAGGACGTATCCGAAAAAAAGAATCAAAGAGAACGGAATCGAGGGCAAAAAATATTCCAAAACACCCGATGCAATCGCATTCACACCCAATCGGGTAGCCAGTGGGAGGGTTTCCCAGTGTAAGGTTGGTGTTTGCATGATTTAAGTTCCTTTCTGTTTGTGGTAGCGGTCTTGCAGGTAGCAAGCACGGCTGCAGTAGATGCGGTGGCGGTTGCCATAGGCGGTAAACGGTTGTCCGCAGGTACGGCAGCGATAGGCGTACAGGGCGGATGGTCGGGGCTTCGCAAATTCCGGATGGGCTTTCCACCAGTTCCGGCGGCAGCGTTCCGAACAGAAGCTGCGAGGTCGTCCCATGTGGTCGGTGATTTTCGTGCCGCACTGGGGGCAGAATTTCTTTGCCATTTCGGAGAAGTCATCGAATTGCATGATTTGGCGAAACTCCTTTGCAAGATTTGGGGGCGGATAGGACAAACGAACCCGAAACGCTGCCGCAAATCGGGCGATTTTTCCAGAATCCCCCCTTGTGAAATTTGCGAAAATTCACACGAGAGGGGTCGCCGGTCTCCTGGGGTTCGGCAAAAGGGATGTCGAGTCCCCCCCTGCCCGTGTCAGGGCTGGGAGCCGTAGCCGTAGGAGACGAAGCGGTCTTCCGTCCAGGTCTTGCGGTCATGGCAGGGCTTACAGAGAGCCTGCCAGTTGGATTCGTCCCAGAACAATTTTTGGTCGCCACGATGGGGGATGATGTGGTCGACTACCGTTGCAGGGGTCAGCCGTCCCTGCTGGCGGCAGCGAACGCAGAACGGGTGGTGCAGCAAGAAGGATTTGCTTGCCGTCTGCCAGCGTTTTGTGTAGCCTCTGCGGTGAGCAGAGGGGCGTTGCGTATCGGGCTTGTGCTGGGGCTGATGCTCTGCACAGTACATCCCAGCGGTCAGGTTGGGGCAGCCGGGATGGTGACACGGTTTCCGGGGTCTGTAGGGCATGGAAACGCCTCCTTTCGTTTGGATATAACATCATCATAGCAAATCAAAACGGAAAAAACAATGGCTTTTACTGGCTTATTTCGCTGCGTCTAAGATTTTTTGTGCCGCCTGTAAGGCTCTGCCGTGCATCCGATAGACCCATCGCACATGCATGGACATCGCCTCAGCAATCTCCTCCCACTTGCTGCCGGAGAGATACCGCAACTCCAACAGCGTGCGGTATTCCGGAACGGGCAGGGAATCAATCAGGGTTTGGAGTTGGCGTTGCAGGGCGGCGTATGCCTGCACCTCTGCGGTGATGTCAGCGGCTAAGTCTGAGAGGGTCTTGCTGGCTTCTGGCAGGGCAGCGAGCGGCTCTTGCAGAGTACGCACGGCTTGCAGCTGTTTCGTCTTGGCTTGGATTTGCACGGGCAGGGAACGGGCTTGTGCGAAGTAGGCTTTTGCATTCATGGGCGACCTCCAAGTTCTGCTTTGACGGCTTGCATCAAAGCGGTCTGGGTTTGTTCTTTCTGGGTCAGGGCTTTCAGGATGCGTTCGTCAATCGTGCCCTTGGTGATGAGATGTTGAATGACAACCGTTTCGGACTGCTGCCCCTGCCGCCACAGTCTGGCGTTGGTCTGCTGGTAGAGTTCCAGACTCCAGGTCAGTCCGAACCAAATCAGGTGAGAACCGCCTGCCTGTAAGTTCAAGCCATGACCAGCAGCGGCAGGATGCAGCAGACCAACTTGCAGCCTTCCGGCGTTCCAGTTCCGGATACTGTCAGAGGACTGGATTTCCTGATAGGAAACATTCAGCTTTCGCAGTCGCTCTTGAATCCGCTCTAAATCATGCTTGAACCAATACGCCACCAGAACGGGTTTGCCGTTGGCTGCCTCTATCAGGTCTTCCAGTGCATCCAGCTTTCGGCTGTGAATGGGAATCACCGCTCCGGTATCGTCATACACTGCACCATTTGCCAGTTGGGAAAGTTTGTTGCTGAGAGCGGCAGCGTTGGCAGCAGTAATCTCGGCGTCCTGCATCTCCAGAATCAGTTCGGACTTGAACCGCTTGTAGGTTTCTTGCTCCATGTCGGACAGCTGCACGGGATATTCGTTGGAAAGTAATTCCGGCATGTGCAGGTGGTCGATGGCTTTCATCGAAACCGTGATGTCCGATATTTTCTCATAAATCTGCTGCTCTGCATCGGGCAAGGGCTTGTAGGAATACACGAGATAGCCGTTTTGCTTGTCGGGCTTGAAGTATTCGTTCCGATACTGCCCGATGAATCTGCCGAGCCGCTGCCCCATATCCAGCAGACGAAATTCCGCAAACAAATCCATCAAGCCGTTGCTGGCAGGAGTGCCTGTCAAACCTACGATTCTTTTCACACTCGGTCGAACTTTCATCAGGGCTTTGAAGCGTTTGCTCTGGTGGCTCTTAAAGCTGGAAAGTTCGTCAATCACCACCATGTCATAATCGAACTTCGTGTTGTTGACAAGCCAGTCGATATTCTCCCGGTTGATGATGTAGAGGTCGGCAGGGGCTTTCAGGGCAGCAATGCGTTCTTCCTCTGTGCCGACCGCTACGCTGTATCGCAGCGGTTTCAAGTGCTCCCATTTTTCAATTTCAGCAGACCATGTATCACGGGCAACTCGCAGCGGTGCAATCACCAAAACCTTTCTGACCGCAAACAAATCAAACATCAAATTGTGGATTGCAGTCAGGGTTGTAATCGTCTTACCAAGTCCCATGTCCAGAAAGAGTGCTGCGATTGGATGTTCTTCGATAAAGCGAACGGCATATTTTTGATAATCATGGAGTTCCATTTTTCACCTCCCAGATGATTTTGTCGATGTCCGCCAAGTTGTCCAGAACGTAGACCCGGAAGCCGAGCCGCTGCAAGAGCCTGTGCCGGGAGCGTTGCAACGGTCGGGGCTGTTCGCCGGGGGCTTTCACTTCCACGAAAGCAAGTCTGCCGCCGGGCAGTAATAGAAGCCTGTCAGGTACGCCAGCAGTTCCGGGAGACGTGAATTTCCAGCAAACACCCCCGTTCTGTTGGACGGCTTTTGTCAGCTTTTCTTCAATGCTTTTTTCTCGCATAAATCCCCCTATTTTTCAGAAAAGTGACAGTCGGTGATGGTCGTTTGCAAACCTTTCTATAGAGATATTTTTTTACTTTTTTTCTCGCGTGCGTAAGGTCTGTATATGAGTATCACCGACTGTCACTTTCCCTATTTTACGCCGTTTTTCAGCTTTTTCAGTGACAGTCAATCCAGAAAATCTTCCTCTTCTTTTATGAACAAACCATGTATAAAGCTGCCTTTATTCGTTTTTTTCTTCTTATATCCAGCCTGTTCCAGTGCGGCATAAAAGTCAGACGTGCTTCTCACATACTCGCCATTTTCGTTACAAAAATCTCGGTATTTTTGATACAAATCTCCGGACTTTGCCTGATAGCTTTTATCTACTTCACAACACTCATTGATGAAGTTTCCAAGCCAGTCATTGCCTTCCCGATAAGAGCCAATTGCATCTAAAACACACTGCGGTCTGGTAATCTGGTAGTTTGCCGCAATGACCTTTCTTGCACCTTCAATCAGCCAGGAAAGCACTGCAC
>ERZ773276.847-NODE-847-length-29137-cov-45.600303_pt1 | contig 29137 bp, 23 predicted proteins | sample MGYA00511386_ERZ773276 | MGnify/ENA primary metagenome ERZ773276 (study PRJEB29015, sample SAMEA2737778) | human gut metagenome | biome: human gut; feature: human-associated habitat; material: faeces | place: China | collected 2012 ...
CGCTGACCTCTTGCATGCCATGCAAGCGCTCTCCCAGCTGAGCTAATCCCCCATAGCTGGCGTATCATTCCTGACGACGTGTATCATTATACCAGCCAAAAGGAGAGTTGTCAATAACTTTTTTATTTTTTGTGAGCGACGCTGCGGCGGGTGCTGCGCTTGTAGTAGAACAGGTACTGCTGTACGATGCCAGCCTGCTGACCATAGGAAGGAAAAGGGTCGCGGCCGCCGAATTCCTCATCAATGAGTCGCTGTATCCAAACATCAATGGGAGCCATCGCGGTACGGCCATAGCCAAAGAGGCAGACGCAGTTTGCTACCTTTTTGCCGACGCCGTCCAGCTCGAGGAGGCGGGAAAAGAGAGCGTCGTCGGGCAGCGCCGCCAGAGCACTGAGGTCGAGTGTGCCGCTGGAAGCCTGTGCGGCAGCGTTTTGGATGTAACGGGTGCGGTAGCCCAGACCACAGCCCATCAGCTGCGCCCCAGAGAGGCCGCAGAGCTGCTGCGGGGTGGGGAAGAGGAAAACTTCATCGTCTTCGGCATTGAGCGGTTCGCCGCAGCACCGGGCAAGGCGTTCTACGGCGGTGCGGATGGCCGGAATGCTCTTGCGCTGGGAGATAAGAAAGGTGATGAGCATTTCCCATGGGTCCTGATGCAGGATTCGGATGCCCTGCCCGAAATCGAGCGATTTGTCCAGATAGCTGCTCTGTCCCGCCAAGCTGCACCGCAGCGCGGCATAGTTCCGGCCCAAATCAAAGTAGTTGGCCCAGTACTCCCGATTTGAGCCATGCCACGCGGCGTCGTATTGCCCATCGCCTAGCGGGGTCAGATAAAGGAGTGCACCGCCGGAAAGAAAACGGTATCGCCCGTCGGCCAGTTTCTGTGGCCGGAAGCACTGGCCGCTCTCGATGATCTTGTCGAGGTCAAAGTCGTCCTGGATGGTGACGAGCTGATGGGTAAGGGGAACGGTATGCATGGAAAACTCCTTTTTGGAAAAATTGTGGCGATGCCCGATTCGAGGTGAAAACTGGTTTCTATCCGTACCCTCTGCGGGGAGGGCAACCTTGATGCTGAAAAGACCGGCGTGGTTGTGACGATTTCTATCTACGCCCTCGGTGAAGAGGACGACTTGGTTACGCCTTTGAGAACCGCGATATGATTATTATGTTATTCTATCCACACCCCTCAAATAGAGCGACTTCAAGTCGAAGAATGCACCGGGGAACACAAACTGATTTCAACCAACGTCTTTAAGAGACGGAATTGTAGGTCAAAATACTCGGTTCCTTAGAGAGCGCATGGCAACAACTTATAGCAATTCAACTTTTTAATGCAATAGCAACAGCGTTGAATTGCATATCGCAAATATGCTGTTTTCATGTTGCACTAATTTCTTGCCTTGCGATAATAAGAGTTTACCATATTTTTGTGTCGATTTCTACCTGCGCCCTCCGCGAGGAGGGCGACACTGAGCATCACCCAGCAGCCGGCAAGCATCAATATTTCTATCCACGCCCTCCGCGAGGAGGGCGACCATGCGAGGGATGTTCAGGTTGCCGTTCTCCAGCGATTTCTATCCACGCCCTCCGCGAGGAGGGCGACCCCCGGACACCCGCCGCATGGTGCGTACCCTTGACGATTTCTATCCACGCCCTCCGCGAGGAGGGCGACGTCAACCTTCAGATTAACCTTGATACCTTTCTTAATTTCTATCCACGCCCTCCGCGAGGAGGGCGACAGGACGCAGAGAAGTAACCAAACAACAGCTTGCGATTTCTATCCACGCCCTCCGCGAGGAGGCCGACTCATTGCGTTGCTGTCTCTGAGGATGGATTCATTAAATTTCTATCCACGCCCTCCGCGAGGAGGGCGACCCGGTGCCGCCGCACCAGTTCTTGTCGTCGTGGATTTCTATCCACGCCCTCCGCGAGGAGGGCGACGCGCGATCCACGCCGCCGTTCCGGCGGCCCAGGTATTTCTATCCACGCCCTCCGCGAGGAGGGCGACCTGCTGTAGCGGTTGAGCTGGTCGGCGCGGGCAATTTCTATCCACGCCCTCCGCGAGGAGGGCGACATCCATGTATTTCTGCGGGTCAATCCAAAAATCAATTTCTATCCACGCCCTCCGCGAGGAGGGCGACGAGTGCAGCTGGCAGAGCCAGCTTCTCCCGGCGTATTTCTATCCACGCCCTCCGCGAGGAGGGCGACCCGCCGGGAACAGCGTGCTCTTGATGGATAGCGAATTTCTATCCACGCCCTCCGCGAGGAGGGCGACCGAGGAAATCCCCTACAGCAAGTTCACCGTCAAAATTTCTATCCACGCCCTCCGCGAGGAGGGCGACACAATGAGCAGGCCAAAGCCACCGGTGAGACGTCATTTCTATCCACGCCCTCCGCGAGGAGGGCGACCATCCATCTTCGCAAAGTATTTCCGATATGAACCATTTCTATCCACGCCCTCCGCGAGGAGGGCGACAGGATTTGCAAGTCGTGTTTCGGAATCGTATGCATTTCTATCCACGCCCTCCGCGAGGAGGGCGACGACAGCGCAGTTGCACCAATCTTTGCATCAAGCAATTTCTATCCACGCCCTCCGCGAGGAGGGCGACCACCGCCCGGTTCGATTCCGGGATTGCCCGCAGAATTTCTATCCACGCCCTCCGCGAGGAGGGCGACATGCGCTTCTTGGGGTAGTATTCATAAAATTGGTATTTCTATCCACGCCCTCCGCGAGGAGGGCGACCGCAGTTGGGCACGTTGTGCTTGACTATGTGCGATTTCTATCCACGCCCTCCGCGAGGAGGGCGACCCCTGCGGGTGTACTCGCCAGATGGTCGATTCGATTTCTATCCACGCCCTCCGCGAGGAGGGCGACGGACCAGTGCCGCAAGGTGGTCCGCATCATGCAAATTTCTATCCACGCCCTCCGCGAGGAGGGCGACACTATGGCAACTACCATCGAGGAGCTTCGCAAGGAATTTCTATCCACGCCCTCCGCGAGGAGGGCGACCGCTGTTGGCGGCATCCTGCTGCGCCGCGTTCAGGATTTCTATCCACGCCCTCCGCGAGGAGGGCGACGTGGGCGGGCTTGGGCTTCCGCTCCGCTTTTGTATTTCTATCCACGCCCTCCGCGAGGAGGGCGACGCATCATTGCCGCCTCTTTGTTTGCCTTCAGTATATTTCTATCCACGCCCTCCGCGAGGAGGGCGACCTTCCTTTTTCTCGGCAGCTACCTCAACACACCAATTTCTATCCACGCCCTCCGCGAGGAGGGCGACCACATCAGTCCTTTCCTCAGCGTAATACAGAGTCATTTCTATCCACGCCCTCCGCGAGGAGGGCGACCCTTGGCGGTCTGGCCACTCTTGGCGGTAGCGATATTTCTATCCACGCCCTCCGCGAGGAGGGCGACGCCGACGTTCTGCAGCAGCTGGGCATCCACCCGATTTCTATCCACGCCCTCCGCGAGGAGGGCGACACGTTCTCCGCCTCAATTACGAGATTTTTGACGTATTTCTATCCACGCCCTCCGCGAGGAGGGCGACTCGAGGCGGCAGGTTTTGGCCAGCCATTCTTCTGATTTCTATCCACGCCCTCCGCGAGGAGGGCGACGCCGGGATCTCGATGCCCCGATCATCCTGCATCAATTTCTATCCACGCCCTCCGCGAGGAGGGCGACCAAAGTCTATGGATGCGAGTTCGCTCGGCATGAGATTTCTATCCACGCCCTCCGCGAGGAGGGCGACCCACTCCAAAACTTTGGGATTGGGATAAATCGCAATTTCTATCCACGCCCTCCGCGAGGAGGGCGACGGTCTTGCGAGTGTCGTTTTCCTGATCGATGCTATTTCTATCCACGCCCTCCGCGAGGAGGGCGACAGGAGGCTGCCTCATGGTCGATGTTGCAAAGCTATTTCTATCCACGCCCTCCGCGAGGAGGGCGACACAAGCTCACCGGGGCGCACCCCTGTGGACACAGAATTTCTATCCACGCCCTCCGCGAGGAGGGCGACGTGTTCACGCTGGCGTCGGCTGCGTTATTGTAAGATTTCTATCCACGCCCTCCGCGAGGAGGGCGACCAAGGGTCAAAGGGGCCTTTTCCCCTTCCGGGAAATTTCTATCCACGCCCTCCGCGAGGAGGGCGACCACGGGCCAGGGCACCGCAGAAGCCTGCCGCCTGATTTCTATCCACGCCCTCCGCGAGGAGGGCGACCCGCTGGTTGAGGATGTGCGTTGGAGCTTCGACATTTCTATCCACGCCCTCCGCGAGGAGGGCGACCAAGCCGGAATGGGCGAAGAGCCTCAAGGGGATAATTTCTATCCACGCCCTCCGCGAGGAGGGCGACCATCCACCCACAAAGCCAAAGGAGGCACGACATGATTTCTATCCACGCCCTCCGCGAGGAGGGCGACTGGAGGTTTCTGCGCGGGTTCCACCGCCAAATCGATTTCTATCCACGCCCTCCGCGAGGAGGGCGACGCTGGACAATGGCTTTGTGTCCGCTGCTGAACTATTTCTATCCACGCCCTCCGCGAGGAGGGCGACCCGAATGCCTCGACCTCCCGCCGCAGACCTTCGAATTTCTATCCACGCCCTCCGCGAGGAGGGCGACCCCTCCGCTCCAACGGCCTGGGCGACCTGATCAAAATTTCTATCCACGCCCTCCGCGAGGAGGGCGACAAACGCAGTAAAAGGAACAAAAGGGAAGTAAAAGATTTCTATCCACGCCCTCCGCGAGGAGGGCGACGCACACGCGCCGCGGCGACCGCTGGGCATGGGAATTTCTATCCACGCCCTCCGCGAGGAGGGCGACCGTGGAGGAGGTGACGCCGTGAAGATCCTATACATTTCTATCCACGCCCTCCGCGAGGAGGGCGACGCTCCCTGAAAAAGGCCTGCGCCGATGCTGACAAATTTCTATCCACGCCCTCCGCGAGGAGGGCGACTGCCGAGTTCCTTAACAACCCTTCTCCCGTTGGCATTTCTATCCACGCCCTCCGCGAGGAGGGCGACGGCTGACATTACAGCCAAGGACAACACCATTATTATTTCTATCCACGCCCTCCGCGAGGAGGGCGACAGCAAAAACAGAGACAAAATCTCTATCTTCAAACAAATTATACAACATTCTGCACGAATTTAGAAGAGCTTTGATTTACAACGGGTCAAAGAACTATCCAAATCATGCAAAATGACACAAAAATCCGGTGCGAAGGTGCCGGAAAAATGCTGAGAACTCGCCCTTCGCACCGGGGCGGGAAACTCAGAACAACAGCAGGCCGTCCTGCTCGAAGGGCGGATGAACGCCGACATGCTCCACCTTGCTCTTATAGTTGTTGCCCAGCTGGTAGAAGCGCAGACTGTCCAGCGCAGGGTCGATGAGAGACGTCAGCTCCGCCTTGAGAACGGCATACTGCGCGGCATCCAGCAGACACTCGAACACGGAGTTCTGCACCCGCTGGCCGTGGTCCACACAGCGCTTGGCGACTTTGCGCAGACGTTTGCGCCCGGCAGGAGTTTCGGTATTGACGTCGTAGGTGATAAGGACCAGCATACGCATCCCTCACTTCCAGAAAAATGGCGGGTAAAGCTCCATATCGCCCCGCAGGGTGCGGGCCAGAAGCAGAGCCTGCACATAAGGCACGAGGCCCCACGGAAGCTTTTCGTTCAGGAACGGGTGGGTGATAGTCTCCTGCTTGCGGGTCTGCCACCCGCCCAGAAAGGCGCGGCGGCCCTCATCGGTGAGAAGGACGGCCCCGTTCTCCTGCTTCTGGAAATGCTTCGGCGTCATGATTTTCTGGTTGATGCAGGAGAGCACAAAGCGGTCGGCATAAACTGCACGCAGCTCTTCCATGAGGTCGAGGGCGAGGCTCCTGCGCCCGGGCCGGGCGCGGTGGAGAAAGCTGACGTAGGGGTCGAGGCCCACACTCTGAAGAGCCGCCGTGCAGTCGGAGGCCAGAAGCGAATAAGCGAAAGAGAGCAGGGCATTGGTATTGTCCAGCGGCGGGCGGCGGCTCCGGCCTGCGAAAGGAAAATCATCGTGCTGCTGCAGGATGAGTGAATCAAAGCAGTCGAAATACCGCTGTGCCGCCTCGCCCTCCAGACCGCGAAGCTGGTCGAGGTCGTCACACTGCTCGATGAGGGGCAGCGCCGCCGCCAGCTGGGCGCTGGTGCGCTTGAGCTGTTCCACCGGCACCCGCTGGGGGTGGTCGCGGGTGGCCCGTTCCAGCACCCAGCGGGCGTTATAGACTTTGCCCAGGATGAAATTGCGCGCATAGAGACAGCTCTCTGCCTCGCTGTCTGCGATGCGGTACTGGGTCTGCCGCAGCAGGACGTTGCCCCGCTCTTCGCCTACAGCCCGGGCCAGAAAGCGGCCCTGCGGGCTGAAAAAGCTCAAATCGACCCCGAGGCTGGCGCATTTACCCATCAGGGCAGGGCTTGCGCCGGGATAGCTGAAGCAGACGATGCCTTCCAGCGTGTGGAGCGGGACCCGGCCAATTTCAGCCTTGTTGCAGAGCAGGACGATGTTCTCCCCCTCGAGGGAAAGGTAGGCGTCCTTGTTGAGGACGTAGAGCGTGTTCAAAAACTTTCTCATGGCGCGGCCTCCTGCATCTCGTCCAGATGGGCGCGGAGATAGGCTTTCGGGTCGGCACGCTGATACAGCACAGGGAGGCAGAGCTCTTTGAGGGAGCAGGCGTTGCAGTGGGTGCCGGGCTTCGACTTGGGGGTATAGCCCCGGGCAAAATAGGCGTGCATCTCATCGGCCATCTTCTGGGTGGTCTGGCGGAGTTCTTCGGTCAGCGGCACGACCTCCCGCCGCCGCGTTTCCTCGTAGAAGAGCGCACCCTCCGGGATGCTGCACACCAGCATCTCTTCCAGCGCCATGGCCTGTGCGCAGAGCTGCAGCCGGTCAGCGTCGCTGGCCTTGGCGCGGCCATGCTTGTACTCGACAGGCATGGGCTTCCAGAGCCCTTCCGTGCTTTGCAGGGGGATGCCCTCCGGGTCGGCCCGGAACTCGACGACATCGCAGTTTCCGCTCAGGCCAAGCCGACGGCTGACCACCTGCATCCCTCGGGTGATGAGCAGGCCGCCGCGCCGTTCGGTCTGGTTTGCGTCATGACAGCGGGCGTGATCGAGCTGGCCTTCGACGGTGCGGCGGTTCTCCGCCCACTGCTGTTCCAGATGGATGAGCGCCCACTGGCGGCGGCAGAAGCAGAAGTGCTGGATGCCCGACAGGGGCAGCCAGTCGTCTGCGCCGCCCATCAGGACAGCCTCTCGCAGGTGACTCCTTCCGGCAGAGTGTCTGCCACCGTGACGGTGTAGTCGCTGTAGCTGCGGGCAGCGGCCACATCGTGTTTGCGCTCGACGGTGACGGAGTCGAAGAGCTTGTAGGCCGGGGCATTGCCCAGCTCAGAATCGTGCTTGAACACGATGAGCTCCCGCACGGCCATCTTGCCGCGGGCGGCGCTGTGGTCGTTCTCGAACATATTCAGAATGGCAGTCCACAGAAGTTTCAGATCATCCTCGGAGAAGCCGGTGGTCTTCCGGGCGAGGTTGGCTGAGACATAGCCCTCGGCGCGGTAGAGGGCGTAAGGCACGATGTGCTTGCGGCCCATCTCAGTACCCTTCTTCTCGGCATCGGCCTCGGTAGTGATGGCCACGCGGGTGATGGTGACTTCCTGCGGGACGATGGGATCCACCGAGCGGGCAAAGCTCAGCTGGACGGGGCCGCGCACCTGACCGCAGTTCAGCGCACCCTTAACGAAGGTGGTCATGACGGCACCGAAGGTGCGGATGTCGAAGTAGTTCTCGCACATATAGTCCCGCAGCTTGGCATCGATGTCGGGGTCGGCCTTTTTGGCGGCTTTCAGGTCAGGGTTGATGCCCAGCGTGCTGATGGCCTCGGCATCGCTGCGGTTGAGGGGAACGCCGTCCTTGATGTAGATACGATAGCCTTTTTCGTCCTCTTTCAGGGTCTCGACATAGTTGCGGATCTTCCGCTTGAGGCAGACGTCGGTCACCAGACCATAGCCCGTCTCGGGGTCGATACGGGGCATGTTGCCTGCGTCGGGGTCGCCGTTGGGATTGCCGTTCTCGACGTCGAACAGGATGACGAAATCATAGCGGTTCTTGATGGGCTCAGACATGGTTTATTCCTCCTCATTCTTTTTGGCGTAGCGTTTCTGGGTCTGATGGTAGTAGCCGATCTCAAAGGCACCCTGCTCCGGCAGGCTGAGCCGCGCCGGGAAGCCTGTCTCGGGCAGCTGGGCCATCAGCTCGGTGAGCTGTTTGCTGAAATGCACCTCGTTGGGGGTGCTCATCTTCTGCAGATGTTTCTGAGCCAGCTTGATCAGCGTAGGGAAGGCCGTTGCCGGGGTGGCACAGGCCGAGTTGAAGTACCGGTCTTTGATGGTGGCGTTGATGCCGGGGTTGGCGACGCTCTGGATCGTCTCCAGCACAGAGAAGAGACGCCCCAGAACATAGGGGACATTGCTGCTTTCGTTCAGGCTCACGGTAAATACCTCCTTGTTGAGCTCGGTGGGGTAGTTGCGGAGATAGTAGGCTTTCAGGATGGCGGCGCGGCCCCGGGTGACTTCCCGTTCGGCCCGGATGCGGAGGGTCACGCCGTTGAGCAGGGTGGCGGGATAGGGTCCGCCGGTGAGGATGGCTCGGAGCAGATCGCCCACCAGCTGGGGCGATGGATTTTTGTCCCGGGATTTCTGGTTGACCGTCTCCTGCGCCAGCGCCCAGACCGACAGGTTTTCCCGCTTGTCGAAGGCGGGGCGGGTGATGCTGAGCCGGTCGGCGTGGGCCTGCAGATTTTTGGCAAACTGTCCGAAGCTGCTGTGCAGGAAGAACCGGACGGAGAGCCGGGCCGCGTTGGGCGAGATGCCCAGCACATAGAAGTTCTGGTTCGGGTCCAGCTTGTCATCGAGGAAGGAAACAGGGCGTCCCTGAGAAAGGGCTTTCAGTGCGGCGGCAAGGTCGCTTTCCGAGACGCCGCGCGCCTCGGCACCGCCGCAGAAAAACATCAGCATGGCATTTGAGTAGGCGGGAGCGGCGTTTTCGGCCCAGCAGACGATGGTGGTGTCGCCGATGCGCTGACAGCAGTTCCGGTCTGCCAGCAGCAGATTGAGGGCCGTGGTGTAGGCGAAGGCCGCGTACTCGCTGACAGGGGCGTTGGCACCCTGCTCATGGCCATAGGAGCAGAAAGCGGGCGCGTTGAAGGAGACCAGCGCCGCACCGGCGGCCTGTGCGCCCATCACACCTTTGATGGCGGGGTGGATGCGGGCGATGCCGGCTTCTTTGCCGGTGATAAGGCAGCGGGCCGTCTCGGCGTCTGGATCGGAGGTGTCAAAGGCGGACTGCCATGCGGTCCGGATGGCGTCATCTGTGGTGGCCAGCCAGTGGGCGCCGTCGGGGGATTCGTAGCCGAACACAAGGTTCGCGTTGTTGTTCAGGTCGGCCCACTGCTCTGCCAGCAGAGGGTGGGTGGGGGCTGTATCCGGCTCCCAGCTGTCAAAAAAGGCGAGGATGGCTTTGGCGGCAGGGGAGTCTACTCCGTCGAGTACCTTGTGGTGGAGGGCGGCGCAGGCTTCGAAGCACTGGCGGGAGCGCTCGGGCTTGCCCTTTTCGTCTGCGCCCAGCAGATAGGACGTATTGTCGCACAAAAAGTTCGCGGCGACGCCGGAGGCGCGTTTGACCCGGTGGGGGACAGGAAGCTCACGGGGGGCGATGACGGTCTTTTTGCCCTTGGGGACTTCCTGCCGCAGGTCGTTGAGGGCGAGGAGCTGGCCGTCGGGGCCGAGGCGCAGTTCATAGCTGACTTTGAACTTACTGTCCCAGCCGGGGGCCTCCACCTTGCCCTGCTTCAGGAGCTGTTCATAATAGGCGGTGAGTGCCTGGAGTATCATGTAAACACCTCCACGTCCCGGCATTCCATCACGCCGTCCACCAACTTTGCGCGGAAGAACTGGCTGCGGATGTTGGCCGAATCAGAGTAATCGAGGCTGTGGAGCATGAAGCCGAGGTCCTGCGTGACCTTCAGCGCCGGAATATCGCCGCCCGGCCATTCCCGGAAGTTGGCCGGGAACTCCCGGCACCCGAAACAGGGCTGGTGATAGCACTGACCTTTGCGCAGGCGTCGGCGCAGGATGTCCTGAAACTTGCCGGGATTGTCGCTGGGGGCGGCCTTGTCCGTCAAATCGAAGTGGCACTCGATGACGTAGTGGACGTCCTGCAGGACCATCGCGGCCCGCTGCTGGATGTCCTCCGAGGTGTAGAGCACCGGCGGTGTGCCGCCTTTGGCCGCACTGAGGGCGGCGGAGGACAGAAGGGTGGACTTGACCTCGTTGCGCCGGATGTTGGTGAACCGGATGGGCCGCTGGGTGTACTCCTCGGTGGACGCTTCGTCCTCGGGGTCAAGGCCGAAGGGCTTGAGCAGATAGATGCGGTCGACCATATAACGCAGCCCGGGGTGCCAGTAGATGGCTTCCACAAGGCCCCGCGCAGCGGACGGGGTGATCATGTCGTAGCTCACACGCTCGGTCTTCATTTCCGGACGAGTGAAACAGGCATAGTCGCCCCACACCTCAATGAGCATGGACATCAGCATCGCCTCCTTTCCGGGTGAAGTTGAATTTTCAGACTAAGATGAATATCGGTCATTGAAACCACCTCTTTCTTTTAGAAGTAAAGGCCGATGCCCGTCTCCACATCCATGGCAAGGCCGGTCTTTTCACTGTAGCAGCCGGTGTCGGTGAGGATGGCCGAGCCATCGGGCCGTAGTTCCAGCGTCCCGGCGGCGTCGAGCTTGTCGAACTGGTCCTTATAGCAGGAGACGCTGTAAACGCCCAGCTTCCGCAGCAGCGTCCGGGTAACATGTCCGCTGCGCAGCTGCTCACAGAGGGCCGCGCCCTCGCCGACGGGCAGATAGACCGTGCGGGCTGAGTTCTCGATGAGGCGGAATTCCTCCGCCACCTGCGCGAAGGGGAGCTGGCAGCCCCGGATGCCCCGGAGAAAGGCATCCAGAATGCCGTGCTTGTCCACGGCGGCGGGGCCGCGCAGTTCGGACAGCTCGTTGAAGTAGAGCTGAATGGCCCGGGGCGTGTCCAGTGTGTCCTGATGCCGGGCGGTGTAGTCCAGCGCACTGACATTCTGCCTGAGCATCTGGGGCGTGGAACACTCGTCCAGCCGGAACCGGTAGACGATGCTTTCCTCTGTGCCCCGCCGCCCCTCGCGGTTGCAGCGCCCGGCAGTCTGTAAGAGCGAGTCAAGACCGCACTGCTCGCGGTAAGCGACTGGAAAATCCACGTCCACGCCCGCCTCGATGAGAGAGGTGGACACCACCCGGCAGGGCAGACCCTCTTTCAGTCGCTGGCGGATGTCGTCCAGCTGACGGCGGCGGTCGGCGGCGCAGAGCAGGGTGGTCAGGCAGTAGCTGCCCTCGGCGGCCAGAGCAGCGTAGAGCTGCTGGGCCGTCTTGCGGCGGTTGACCACGCAGAGCACCTGTGGGTGCCGGGCCAGCCGGGCGGCGAACTCCTCCTGCGGCAGGGTGCCGAGGTCTTGCAGTGTGGTGCGCCGGAGCACTTCGTAGAGGCGGGCCGCGTCGGGAGTGATCTCCTGCGGGTGGAGCTCAGGCGCAAAGCGCCGGAACAGCGGCTCAAGGGCAGGCTGGGTGGCCGTGCAGAGGACGGCCGTGGAGTGGTAATGCTGGATGAGCTGGGCGATGGCGCTGACGCAGGGGGCAAGATAGTCGCCCGGGAGGGTCTGCGCCTCGTCGAAGATGATGACGCTGTCGGCGATGTTGTGGAGCTTGCGGCAGCGGCTGCTGCGGTTGGCATAGAGCGACTCGAAGAACTGCACCGCCGTCGTCACCACGACGGGGGCGTCCCAGTTTTCGCTGGCCAGCATCTGGCGGTACTGGGCGGGGGTCAGGTCGTCCTGCTCAACAGTCTTGTACTCGACGTTGGAGAAGTCAGCCAGAACATTTTCTGCGCCCAACAGGTCCGAGAAGACGGCGGCGGTCTGGTCGATGATGGACATATAAGGGATGACGTAGATGACCCGCTTCATCTTCTGGGCGGCGGCGTGCTCCAGCGCAAAGGCGAGGGAGGCGAAGGTCTTGCCGCCGCCGGTGGGTACGGTGAGGGTGTAGATCCCCTGTGGGCCGTGCGCGCCTTTCTCGAGGCAGGCGCGGAGGACGGTGTTGCGCTGGACGCTGACGGGCGAGGGCGACTCGGCCCTGAGATAACACTGCGCCTGTGCCGAGACGATGTCCCGCAGCGCGGCGATGTCCGTGCCGCTGCCCCGGGGTGCGGCCTTGCCGTCCATGAAGGTCTCGGTGTCGATGAAGTCGGCGTCCACAAGGCAGGAGTAGAGCATCCGGGTGAAGAACGCGAGGCTCAGCGGGTCGGCGCAGGCCCACGCGGGCGGCGTCGAGGCGGGGAGCGTTACTTCCTGCCAGCCGTCGTAGGGGTCTACTGGCTTCTTGCTCCGGCCATATAAGGTGGCGTCGCCCGGGTCATCGGCGGGGCTCCCACCGTCGGGCAGGCCGCTGTGGTGTCCGGCCACGGCAAAGGCGGTGTGGAGATGCTGGCGAACCCAGGCCTCCTGCGCTCCGGCGGTGGAGTGGTCCACCTTGGGGCCGCCTTTGAGCCGCAGCTGGAAGGCGTCGCTGTATTTGCCGACGTCGTGGAGCCACGCGGCAAATTCGGCCTCACTCTGCGCCCCGAAGGGGACTGCGAAAGAACCGGCCAGCCTGGCAGTGCCGGCGAGATGGTCGTAGACGGTCTGGGTGCGGGTGCCGTCCTCGCTGATGTGGGCAAGACGTGTGGAGTGCTCCATAAAATGACCTCCTGACTCTGATTTACAATAAGGATACGCTTTTCAAAAAGTGGCTGTCAACAAAACGCGCTTTTCGACGAAAAATTCTGGGACTTTGCACAAAAAGCAGACGGAAAAATCTGCAAAGTGACAAAGATGAAAGAAACGGGTTTTTTCTTGTTTTTATGATAATGCAAATACTGTCCAATAAACAGGACTCTTGCTGATTTTTTGAGCAAAAATGAAAAGAGATCTGCGTTTTCTGTACTACGGGAGGAAGAACGTCTGTCGGCGAAGAAAAAATGAAGACGTTGTGTACAACAACACTGCATTAAGATGGAATTAAGGCAGAGTTAAGAGAACTGCAAGAAAAGTGCTTAATTATTCCATCTTGGAATGGACTTTCGGGAAAATCAAGGCGAATATCCCCCTTTTCATTTGCTGTAATCTGTTGTATTATGAATAACAGATATGGAATCTGAGCAAAATGCGCCTGGATGAAGCGCAAACAGGAATGATAAGAAAAATAAAGGGCAATAGAGGGAGAGCTACGATGGACGAAAAAGATTACGAGCTGCTGCACGCGCTGGACGAGACGCGCAACATCACCCACGCAGCGGACAAACTGTACATGACCCAGTCGGCACTGTCCAAGCGCATCAAGGCGCTGGAACAGGAGCTGGGGGTGGAGATCGTCCTGCGCTCGCGGCAGGGCATCCGCTTCACGCCGGCCGGTGAACAGGTGCTGCTCCACAGCGCTGCCGCCGCCCGCGAGATGGAAAAGATGCGCCGCCAGCTGGCCTCCATCCAGGGCGAAGCCTGCGGCACCCTGCGGGCCGGCATCTCGGTGAACTTCTCCTACTACCGCCTGCCCGAGGTGCTGACCGAGTACCACAAAGCCTACCCGAAGGTACGCCTCGACATCGCTACCGGCCACAGCCGGAACATCTACCAGCAGATGCTGGATTCTTCGCTGGACGTGGCAGTGCTGCGCGGCGAGTATCCGTGGGACGGCACCCAGTTCCTGCTCTCGCAGGAGAATATCTGCCTGATCTGCAGCGAGGAGAACAAGGACAGGCCCATCTCCGATTACCTTTATATCGACCACAGCAGCGACGCCACCATCAGCGCCCAGATGGCCCGCTGGCGCTACGAGAACGGCGTGACCAACGATGTGGGCAATTTTGTGGTGGATAACATCATGGTCTGCCGTGAGATGGTGGAGCGGGGCCTCGGCTGGGCGCTGATGCCGGAAGTGGCGCTGGATAACTTCAAGGGATATGTCAAGCCCTGCACCTTCGAGAACGGCGAGCCCTTCGTCCGGCGCACCTATATTTTCTGCCAGAGAGACGCCGCTGCGCTGCCGCAGGTGCAGCTCTTTATGGACATGCTCAAAAAACACCGCTGAGAGGAGAAAAACATGGAAACGACTGTTTCGCTGGTCCAGATGCTGGATGCACGGGAGCGCCGGGTGCAGTATCAGCAGGAGCTGCTGGCTCAGTACCACAAGCCGCTCATCTGCTTTACCATGAATATCTGCGGCCCGATAAAGGATTCGCCCCTCATCCGGCGGGGCTTTGCGCGGGGGCGTCAGCTGCTGCGCCAGCAGTTTTTGCGGGCAAAGCTGGCGCCGCTGTATCAGGACACCGTCCGGGAAGTGACCGGCTGCGAGGCGTTCTATGTGCTGGACGCCGACCCGCTGACCATCAAGAAATTCACCACCGACATCGAGGACGCCACCCCGCTGGGGCGGCTGTTCGACATGGACGTCATCCGCCCGGACGGCCTCAAAGTGGACAGAGAAGAGCTAAACCTCGAAGGCCGCCGCTGTCTTATCTGCGGCGGGCCTGCTAAGGTGTGCAGCAGCCGCCGTATCCATACCGTGGCCGAACTGCAGGAAAAGACGACGGAGATCTTGACCGGGGCCCGGGACGCGCAGGACATCGCCGACGCGGCCCGTCTGGCCGTCCGCGCTCTGCTCTACGAAGTGACCACCACCCCAAAGCCCGGCCTTGTGGATCGGCGTAACAGCGGAAGCCACAGGGACATGGATGTGTTCACTTTCATGGACAGCGCCGCGGCGCTCTACCCCTATTTTGAAGCCTGCGCCCGGACGGGCCGCGAGACGGCGGAACAGCCCGCGCCCGAGACCTTCGCGGCCCTGCGGCCCCTGGGTTGTGAGGCCGAGGGCGAGATGCTGGACGCCACCGGCGGCGTCAACACCCACAAGGGCGCGGTCTTTTCGGTGGGCATCGTCTGCGCGGCGCTGGGACGCCTCGACCGCTCCCTTTGGGTGGATGCAGCCCGCGTTCTGTCAGAAGTATCCGCAATGACGGTGGGCCTGAGCGAGAAGGATTTTGCAGGCGTCACTGCCGAGAACGCCGCCACCGTGGGCCAGAAGCTTTATATCCGGTACGGCATCACCGGTGTGCGCGGGCAGGTGGAAGCTGGACTTCCCGCAGTGCTGAATGTCGGCCTGCCGGTGCTGGAAGAGGGCCTTGCCAAGGGTTACGACTTCGACCGCGCCAGCGGCGGCGCACTGCTGGCCATCCTGGCCAACAGCACTGATACCAACATCATTGCCCGCTCGAGCCGGGAGCGTCAGCTGGCCCTCACCGAAGAGCTGGAAGCCCTTCTCGCCCAGACACCTTACCCGGATAAAGATGCGCTCGCAGCGCTGGATGACCGGTTCATTGCGGAAAATCTCTCGCCCGGCGGCAGTGCCGACCTGCTGGCGCTGACCTGGTTGCTCCATTTTGTTACTACTGAGGGGAATATCAATGAGTGAATATACCATTTCGCAGGTCTATCCGACCGATAAAACCGTTCTGGCCCAAATCGACACACTGCTGGGTCAGGAGGGCATCCGCCGCGACGGCAATCTGGACTACATCTGCGCCATGTTCGACGAGGAATACAACGTCATCGGCACCGGCAGCTGCTTCGGCAACACCCTGCGGTGCTTCGCCGTCAGCAGCGCCCATCAGGGCGAGGGTCTGCTGAACCAGATCATCACCCATCTCATCGAGGTGCAGTGTACGCGGGGGAATATGCACCTGTTTCTCTACACCAAGGTAAAAAGCTCCAAGTTTTTCGGCGCCCTCGGCTTCTACGAGATCGCCCGGGTGGAGGATACCCTTGTCTTCATGGAGAACCGCCGCAACGGCTTCGGGGCTTATCTGCGCGATCTGGAAAAGACTAGGACCGAGGGCAAAAGTGCGGCCCTCGTCATGAACGCGAACCCTTTTACCCTCGGTCATCAGTATCTTGCGGAAAAAGCCGCTGCCGCCTGCGACACGCTTCACCTGTTCGTGGTCAGTGAGGACGCCAGCCTCGTGCCTTTTGCCGTGCGCAGGAAGCTGGTGGAGGCGGGCGTGGCCCATCTGCCGAATGTGGTGCTCCACGACAGCGGCCCCTACATCATCTCGAATGCCACCTTCCCCAGTTACTTCCTGAAGGATGAGGCAGCTGTCATCGACGGCCACGCCCGGCTGGACCTCGCCGTCTTTACGAAAATCGCGGCGGCGCTGAACATCACTGCCCGCTATGTGGGCGAGGAGCCTACCAGTCAGGTGACGGGGCTTTACAACCAGATCATGTGCGAGCAGCTGCCCAAAGCGGGTATCGAGTGTGTCGTTGTACCCCGCAAAGAAGCAAACGGCAAGGCCATCAGTGCTTCCACCGTCCGCCAGTGCCTGCAGAGCGGCGACTGGGATACCCTCGAGATGCTGCTGCCCAAGACCAGCCTCGACTATTTCCGCAGCCCGGAGGCAGAGCCGGTGCTGGCACGCATCCGCAATGCGGGCAATGTCGTGCATTACTGAGAAAAACTTCCTCTCTCTTTGTGGTCATGACAACAGAAATAGGACGAAGCATCTGTTATAATAGGCCCATCAAGAAAAGGAGAGTGTGGATATGATACGTAAAATCATTCATATAGACGAAGAAAAATGCAATGGCTGTGGTGCCTGTGTCACTGCCTGCCATGAGGGTGCCATCGGCCTCGTGAACGGAAAGGCCAAGCTTATGCGCGACGACTACTGCGACGGCTTCGGCGACTGCCTGCCCGGCTGCCCCACCGGTGCCATCACCTTCGAGGAGCGGGAGGCCGCTGCCTACGATGAGCAGGCTGTACTGGAAAACAAACAGAAAAAGGCTGCTGCCGCTGCCGAAAAGCCCGTCTTCCACGGTTGCCCGGGCAGCGCCATGCGCCAGTTTGACCGCCAGCAGGCCGCACCGGCTGCAGCTCCTGCCGCCGCCCAGCCCTCGCAGCTGGCCCAGTGGCCCTGCCAGATCAAGCTCGTGCCGGTGAATGCACCCTATTTTGACGGTGCCAAGCTGCTTATCGCCGCCGACTGCACCGCCTACGCCTACGCGAACATCCATCAGGAGTTCATGCGCGGCCATGTTACCCTCATCGGCTGCCCCAAGCTGGATGCCGTGGACTACAGCGAGAAGCTGACCGAGATCATCCGCAATAACGACATCAAGAGCGTTACCGTCCTGCGGATGGAGGTGCCTTGCTGCGGAGGTCTCGAACACGCCGCCGTCACTGCCCTCAAGAACAGCGGCAAGTTCATCCCCTGGAATGTCGTCACCTTCTCGGTGGATGGCCGTATCCTCGACCGGTAAATAATCGCAAACAAAAAAGCAGACGCTGCACAAAGCGTCTGCTTTTTTTGTATCATTCAGTTTGTGGTCTGGGCGGCGGACTGTATCATCTTCCAGACAGACTCGATGCTCTGGCGTATCTGAGCCAGCGTGGCGATGTCCTCGTCACTCATCCGGGAAGCCGGGGGAGAGAGCACCGTCTTGGCAGAGGTCACCGTGCCGGTGAGCTGGATGTGGACGTTGTGGTCCGGGATGGTCAGCAGCACATGGATGGGCGTGGTCTTCGAGAAGGGAGCGTCCGTCGAAAAGCCGAGCACGAGGGTCGTGCCGTCGGCTGCGGCGGGGAACTGATAGTAGCGGTAGCCGTCCCGTGCGGCAGAAGGAGAGACTTTTTTCAGCCCCTTGAGCGAGAGGGTAAAGCCGGAAAGCTCCCGAAGCTCGACCTTGTTCGTCTCGACGCCCAGCACGGCGGCAGCCTGCGTCTGGGAGATGTAGTCTCCGAGGCTCCACTCGGGCAGAAGAACGCTTGCAATGGAGAGTTTATCGGTGACAGCCTGACGTAGAACGGTGTAGAGCTGCCCGATGTCGAAGAGCGTCTCTTCCGAGTCGATATAGACCCGGGTGAAGGGAGACGTCTTGACGGAGTCGTCTTCGTTGAGCTGGTAGAAAGAGAGCTGCAGCTTTCCGGGTGCATACTGGCCGCTGACGCTGCCGCTGGAAGCGTTCACCCGCTCGAGGATGTTCAGCAGCGGCGGCTTATCCGGGCTGTTGGGCGCTATCTCATACCGGAAGGTGAAGGATGCACCGGTTTGCAGAGCCGAGATTTTGCTGTGCAGCTGGAAAAAGACCACGCCCACAGCGACCACTACGGCCACCAGCACGACCGCTAAAGCAACAAAAAGCGGATTGACACGTTTTTTTGGAGATGCCATCTGCAAGACCTCCTGTCATAGACTCTATGATTATAGCATACGAGCAGGTGGACGAAATGTCAAGCCGGAACTTGACGTTATCAGACGGTCAGCGTATACTGTCTGATACATCTTATATAAGGTAGAAGGAGGCAGAGATGAAAATAGCGATACTTGGTACCAGCGGCAGCGGGAAATCCACGCTGGCAAAGCGCCTGGGGGAGAGATACGGCCTGCCGGTGCTCCATATGGATACCGTGCATTTCCTGCCCGGCTGGGTGGAGCGGCCCTTCGCCGAGGAAGAAGCCATTGTCCGGCAGTTTCTCGACGAGAACGCAGGCGGCTGGGTCATCGACGGCAATTATAGCAAGACCTGCTATGCCCGTCGGCTGAAAGAAGCGGATAAAATCATCGTGCTCTGGTTTTCACCGCTGGTCTGCCTTTGGCGGGCGATACGGCGCTGGCAGCAGAACAAAGGCCGTGTGAGGGAGTCGTCTGCGCCCGGATGCGAAGAGAAGATAGATGCCGAATTTGTCCGCTGGATCCTCCACGATGGGCGCACGAAGCAAAAGTGGGCGAAGATGGAGAAGATCGGGGAAAAGTACCCGGAGAAATATGTATTGATTCGGAACCAGCGGGAGCTGGATGGGGTCTTAAAGGAACTTTGAACAGGTTCTCGCGCCGGTGGCGCGGGGGTAGAGCGCTTTTTCGCGGGGCTAAGTTCTCTTTTGCGTGCCAAAAGAGAACCAGAAAATCACCAGCGATTTCGACGCGCTGGATCCACGAGAAAGGGGCTGCTCGCCCCTTTCAGACCCCGAAGGAGTTGTCGAAGCCCAAAAATGCTAGCCGCTTCGCTAAACGCATTTTTTGGGCTTCTCCGGTTTACGGCTCCGCCGATGGTGTTACGCTTTCGCAGAACTTTACGTTCAGCAAGGGCGTAAAGTCTGCTGCGAAGCAGCAAATTGGAGAAACGAGAAAAAAGCGTTTAGCGCAGCGACTAGCTTTTTTCCGTTTCGACCTCATCTTCGGAATTGTTAAGGGCGAGCAGCCCTTAACTCGTTGCGGGGAGAGTGGAGTCCAGAGGTAGGGAGGGGGGATTCGAAACACCCCTCCCTACCTCTGGCCCGCGCGGAGCGCATAGCCATTTAACCGAAAAAGAAAACCTGCCCCGCGCCACCAGCGCGCACGCCCACTTCCACTTAAAGAAAAACCTCTTCCGTAACAATATGTACTTTCCCTTGCCGTCCCATCAGCTCCTCCTCCGTCAGCGGCGGGGCCTTCTCCGCCCAGAGCCACCACCCGGCCCAGAGGACGGGGACTGCCGCCGCAAGGGCCAGCCCCGGCCAGAGCACAGCCGGATAGCCCAGCGCCGCACTGCCGGGCCAGAACACTGCCGCTGCGCAGAGCGCCAGCGCCGTCCAGCCCTCCCAGAAGATCGTCGTCCATTGTGTTTCCTGTCGCATGGCTTTTCGCCTCCTTCTGGCCCCAATATAACGCACTCCGGGCGAAAAATGAGGCGAAACGGCCCGCCTTACACACAAAAATATCCCGGCTTGAGCCGGGATATTTTTCTAATTCTGGTCATGGCTCTTCCCCACCCACGAGCAGACGACTCCGCACACAAGGCTGGTGGTGATCCCTGCCGCGGCGGCAGTCAGCCCGCCGGTGAGGATGCCGATGGCCCCTTCCTCTTCGATGGCCGTCCGCACGCCTTTCGCCAGCAGATGGCCGAAGCCCAGCAGCGGCACGGTAGCGCCGCAGCCTGCGAACTCCGCCAGCGGCGCATACCATCCCACCGCCGAGAGAATGACGCCCGCCACCACATAGCCCGTCAGGATGCGGGCCGGGGTCAGGCCGGTGAGGTCGATGAGCAGCTGGCCGATGACGCAGATGCCGCCGCCCACCACGAAGGCCCAGAAGTAATTCATCCGTTTTCCTCCTTCTGCTGCGGGCTGCGCAGCTCCACGAGATGGGCGATGGCCGGGATGCTCTCCTTCTGCAAAAAGGTCGTCTGGCTCATCAGCGCGCCGGTGGCGATAAAGAGCACCCGCTTCTGCGTTCCCTTCTCGAGGCGGGGCAGGATATGCCCGCAGAGGACGGAGGCGCAGCAGCCCGGGCCGGAGCCGCCGCTCTTCACAGTCTGCTCGGCAGCATCGTAGAGGATGCAGCCGCAGTCCACATGGTTCTTGAGCAGAAGTCCTTCTGCCGCCAGCAGATCGCGCAGGAGCTGGCTGCCCACATGGCCGAGGTCGCCGGTGTAGATGCGGTCGAAGTCCGCCGGGGCGCTGCCGGTGTCCTTCAGATAGCGCAAAAGGGTCGCGGCGGCAGCGGGGGCCATAGCCGCACCCATGTTGTTGATGTCTTTTATTTTATAGTCCTGCACCCGTCCGAAGGTGGCGGCGCAGAGCTGCACACCCTCACCGGCGGGCCGCAGCAGGCAGGCACCCGCCGCCGTAGCCGTCCACTGGGCGGTGGGCGTGCGGACAGCGCCGTAGCTCAGCGGCGTGCGGAACTGACGTTCTGCCGCACAGAAATGGCTGGACGTCATAGCCAGCAGGCCGTCGGCCATGCCTGCACTGCACAGCGCCGCGCCGAGGCCCAGCGCTTCGGCCATCGTGCTGCAGGCCCCGAAGAGGCCGGCAAAGGGGATGCCCAGCTCCCGCAGGGCGTAGCTGGACGCGGTACACTGGGCCTGCAAGTCGCCCGCCAGCGCGAGGCTGACTTTATCCGGCGTCGTCTCAGCCTTTTTGAGGCAGAGCCGCGCCACCCGCAGGGCCATTTCTTTCTCGGCGGCCTCCCAGTTGGACTGGCCGAAAAAATTGTCGGCGCTCAGCTCGTCGAAACAGGCGGCAAGGGGGCCTTCGCCCTCCTTTTTGCCGCCGATGGCCGCATGAGCCGCCACGACGGGCGGCGTCGGGAACAAAAGAGTGTCTCCGTGTCGTGCAGCCATCACAGTTTCCTCCTTTATGGGGCTGATTTTATCTGTTTTTTGTGGTATACTGAATTTTAGTGTGAAAGTGCAATTTCCGCACTTCCTTATGCGTATCCTTGGCAGGGGAACTTTTACTGCAGCAGCCAGTAGACGCTGCCGTAGAGAACCGCCGCCAGCGTACCGTATACGATGACCGGCCCGGCGATGATGAACATCTTCGCGCCGGTCCCCAGCACACGGCCCTCGGTCTTGAACTCGATGGCCGCACTGACCACCGCATTGGCAAAGCCCGTGATGGGTACGAGGGTGCCTGCGCCCGCTTTCGCGGCCAGCTTCTGGTAGAGGCCCAGCGTCGTCAGCAATGCCGACAGCGCCACCAGCGTGCAGCTGGTGAGCGTCCCGGCCAGCTCTTTGTCGAGCCCCATGGTCAGATACCACCCGCGCAGAACCTCGCCCAGCAGGCAGATGCCGCCGCCCACGCCAAACGCCCAGAGGCAGTCCCCGCCCAGCGGCGAGGGCGGGCCGACCCGGCGCACCCTGCGCCCGTATTCCTCAGCCGACATTTTCATCCTGTTCGCCTCCCGGGAATAGGATGTCCGCCCGTGTGCAAAAATATACACACCCTCAACAAGAAAGAAGGTCCATTATGAATTCCTCTGCTCCTCATCCTCACCGCCGGCGCCTTACCCGCGCCGAGGTGCGCCGCCGCAGACGTAACCGCGCCATCCGCCGGGTGGCCGGCCTTACCGTGATGCTCTGCGTCGCCGCAGGCGGCGTCTCCTTCCTGCTCACCCGCCATGCCGTCGTCCCCAGCGCTTCGGCGGCGTCCGCCATCTCCATGCCGGCCCAGAGCATCGCCGATTCCACTGTGAACTTCTCCGAGAACACTGCTGCGCCTGCCAACGCCCTTGGCCTGACCGCCGACGAGGCCCGCGCCATGCTGGCCGACCCGCTGATGGTGCTGGTGAACCACACCAGCAAGATGCCGGACGACTATACTTTTGATACCAAGGAGTGCGGCTCTGCCACCGCCGTCAACAAGACGCTGCAGACCGTGGCCTGCGACGCCTTCCTCGAGATGCAGAAGGCTGCTGCCGCCGACGGCGTGACCGTCTGGATGCAGAGCGGCTACCGCAGCGTCAAGTACCAGACCAGCCTCTACGAGCGGAAGACCAAATACTACCTCGACAAGGGCTACGACAACGCCACTGCCAAGGAAAAGGCCGCTGCCGTCGTCAACCCTCCGGGATACTCCGAGCACAACTGCGGCCTCGCCGCCGACCTGAACAGCCCGGAGCACACCGGCCTGGACGAAGGCTTCGAGAAGACCGCCGCCTTCCGCTGGCTCTGTGAGCACGCGGGCGACTACGGCTTCATCCTCCGCTACCCCAAGGACGCCGAGGACAAGACGGAGATCATCTACGAGCCTTGGCACTGGCGGTACGTGGGCGTGGAGAACGCCGCTAAGATCAACGCCAGTGGCCTGTGCTTTGAGGACTATATCGAGACTCTGCAGAGCATCGCCGCCGAGGGCTGAATCCACTGGTGAAGAAAAGGTTAAAATTTCACGCTTCGTTTGCAATTCTGCCGTCGATATGGTAGACTATCTTGGGGTTTTGGGCCAACAGTTTTCGGGGCGGCCGGGCCTCAGAATTTTAACGACAAAAGAGGGAAATCTTTTATGAATATTCGTCTGAAACTCGTCCTTTCTGCTGCTGCGCTGGCTGCGGGCTGTGTCCTGCTGGCAGGCTGCGGCGGCTCTGCTTCCTCTGCATCCTCTTCGGCCTCCTCCGCAGCCTCCTCCGGGGCTGCCAGCCAGAGCGCCTCTGAGCCTGCTGCTTCCGTTTCCGCTGAGGAGAACGGCGCTTCCGACGCCGTGGCTTCTGCCGTAGACGCCCTGCTGGAGGCCGACCCCATCTCCAACCAGTTTGAGCTAACGGCCATGAACATCGAGTACGACTTTGGCCTGAAAGCCGACGATGTGACCAGCTACAAGGGCATCAAGAGCAACGACAACGGCGACGCCGGTCTGGTGCTGGCCATCCAGCCCGCCGCTGGCAAGGCACAGGACGTCATGGACACCCTCAAGACCTACCAGCAGGACCAGGTGGCTTTCTACGGCAACTATGCTGAGTTTGCACAGGCACAGTCCAACGTGGAGAACGCCATCATCGACGGCGGCGACGACCTCGTGGTGATGGTCATTGCTTCCAACGACTGCTCTTCTGATTTGACCAGCGCCGTGAAGGACGTTCTGGGCAAATAAACAGACTCTCTCGGGCCGGTGCCGTGGCGGCATCGGCCTTTTTCGGCTTTATCACAATGTTAAAAGGAGGCTGACGCCGTGGTCTTCAGCACCATCATCTTTCTGCTGCGCTTTCTGCCCATCACACTGGCGCTGTACTATCTCGCGCCCCCGAAACTCAAAAATACCGTTCTGTTCCTGTGCAGCCTCGTGTTCTACTGCTGGGGCGAGGTGCGGTTTTTCCCGGTCATGCTGGCGCTCATCCTTATCAACTACCTCTGCGGCCTGGGGCTTGAGCGCTTCGAGCAGAACAAGACCGCCCGTCTCATCCTGCTGCTCATCGCGCTGGCGGGCAGTCTCGGGATGCTCTTCTACTTCAAGTATGCAAATTTCGTGCTCAGCAGCATCAATGCCATCTTCGGCACCGGTTTTGCGCCCATTCAGGGCATCAGCGTACTGCCGCTGGGCATCAGCTTCTACACCTTCCAGACACTTTCCTACACCATCGACGTCTACCGCCGGGATGTGGAAACGGAGCATAACATCATCGATTTTGGTGCTTACGTCGTCATGTTCCCCCAGCTCATCGCCGGCCCCATCGTCAAGTACCGGGACGTCTCCGACCGTCTCCACGTCTACAAAGGCCGCTATAAGCTCAAGCAGATCGAGGACGGCATGACCCTGTTCACTTTCGGCCTGGCAAAGAAAGTCCTGCTGGCCGATGCCATCGGTGCGCTCTGGACGGACATCATCGGCGTGGCGGACAGCCCCTCCGTCTCCTTCGTGGGCCTCGCCAACGCCTCGACCCCGCTGGTCTGGCTGGGCGTCATTGCCTACTCGCTCCAGCTCTATTTCGACTTTTCCGGCTACTCCCTGATGGGCATCGGCATGGGCAGGATGCTGGGCTTCGACTTCCCTCAGAACTTCAACTACCCCTATATCTCCGCGTCCATCACCGAGTTCTGGCGGCGCTGGCACATGACGCTGTCCGGCTGGTTCCGGGAGTATGTGTATATTCCCCTCGGCGGCAACCGCAAGGGCCTCAAGCGACAGATCTTCAACCTGTTCGTCGTCGAACTGCTCACCGGCATCTGGCACGGCGCGAACTGGAACTTCATCTGCTGGGGCCTGTACTATTTCGTGCTGCTGGCTCTGGAAAAGCTCTTCCTCCTGCCCTACCTCAAAAAGGGCAGGGTCTGGCCCCATATCTACACCCTCTTCCTCGTGGTCGTGGGCTGGGCCATGTTCGTGGGCAACGACGCAGGCGTGGAGTTCGGCCTGCTGTTCCGCAAGCTTTTCATCCCTTCCGGCGGCGTGATGCCCCTTTACTTCCTGCGCAACTACGGCGTACTGCTGGCAGTCTCCGTCGTCTGCTGCACCCCGCTCATCGAAAAGCTGTGGAAGCTGCTTTCCCGCAATGCCATCACCAAGGTGCTGACCATTCTGGTGCTGCTGACGGTCTCGATGGCTTACGTCGTGGGCAGCACCAACAGCCCGTTCCTGTATTTCAACTTTTAAGAGGAGGCGTGAACGATGGACAAACATTCAAAGCGCTCCGCTTCGATTTTCCGCTATCCGGTCCTTATCGCATTCACCCTGTTTTTTGCCGGGCTGTTCGTGCTGGACCTTGTCACGCCGGACCGGGCCTACAGTGAACTGGAAAACACCACCCTCTCCCAGCGGCCCAGCCTGTCCAGCGTCTCGGCTGATGGGCTGAACAAGTTTTTCACGGCCTACACGAAATACGTCAAAGACCAGGTGGCGGGCCGTGACAACTGGGTCGCCCTGCAGAGCACCGTGGAAACGAAGGTGATGCAGAAGGAGCAAAGCGGCGGCATCCTGCTGGGCAAACAGCACATGATGTTCCCCCGCACCTACGGCCTCGTTTCCAGCGAGACCCGCACCCTGCCCAAGAACACTGCCGCACTGGAAGCACTCTGTCAGCGATACCCGGGCAAGGTCAACGTGATGCTGGTGCCTGCGGCGTCCGCCATCTACCCGTCAAACGTCCCTGCGGGCGCTCCGCTGCTGGATGAGGACTGTTATCTCGACTCGCTTTCCAAGGCCGTACAGGCCGCCGGAGGCCGCTTTGTGGACGTGCGGCAGACCCTCACCGACCACAAAGACGAATATATCTACTACCGCACCGACCACCACTGGACAAGCACCGGCGCTTATTATGCCTACAAGCAGCTCTGTGACGCTCTGAGCCTCACGCCTTTTGACCCCTCGGCCCACACCGTGCTGGCGGCGGACGGCTTCTATGGCACCCACTACTCCAAGGCACGGACGCCGGATGCAGAGCCGGACACCATCCTCTACTACGACTTGCCGAACGCGCTGACCATCTACTCGGTCAGCGGCCCCGGCCAGCCCGCCGACGGCGAGACGACCGGCCTTTACGACACGGCCAAGCTGGACGTTTACGACAAGTATGCCATGTTCCTCCACGGCAACAACGGCCTGAGCCGCATCAGGGGCGACGGCACCGGGCGCATTCTCGTCATCAAGGACAGTTACGCCAACTGCTTCGTGCCTTATCTGACGGCCAACTACGCCGACATCGACGTGGTGGATTTCCGCAACTACAACTACGGGCTGGACAAGCTCATCGCGGACAATGCATACGACCAGCTCCTCGTGCTCTACAGTTTCGACAGCTTCAAGAGCGACCCCTACCTCTACCGGGCCGGCGTAGCGGGCTGATACCGGGAATTATTGCAGTATTTTTCCACAAACTTCCGAGGTGTTTTTCATGCATTTTCCCGGGTTTTTGTGGTTTCTGTCCAAAACCCTTGCACAAAATCCAGCGTTGTAGTAGAATGATGCTGTCAGAGATGTTTGCTCTGCAAGAGGGATCTTTGCAGTGCGGTGCGCCGCCTGCTGATATGAAGGAGTGATTCTTTATGAAGAAATATATGGAATTGCCTGCTGATTACGCAGTGCTTTCTGACGATGAGATGACCTACACCACCGGCGGCAGCGCTGTTGGCGGCATCGTCACCATCGTGGGCGTGGCCGTTCTGGCATCCAGCTATGTCTGGGGCATCTCGCAGGCCAGAGACTGGCTGAGCGTTGACAGCAACCGCAGGGGCAATCCTCTCACCGTTATGGGCCGTGCAATGGACGCCATCAGCGACGATATGTCCAAATCGCCTTCCAACTTCCTGCGTGACGTTGTTTCCACCGGTACGGTGGTGGCTCTCGCTCCCCTGAGCGCTCTGCTGCTCATCCTGTAACTGCGGTTTCTTTTGAAAAAACGATGTACCGTGCATCGTTTTGGGATATTGTTCGTAAAGGAGTGCTATTATGGAAAACATCATGATGCTTCCCGCTTCCTACTGCGTGATGAACGAAGAGGAAATGACCTATACCTCGGGCGGTGCTAACATCGTTCAGGCTGCTGCTGCTGTTTTCATCCCCATTTACGGATGGATTGCAGGTGTTTCCGGAATTCGTGACTACCGCAAGGCTCATCCGGACAACTGGACCAGCACGGGTTCTGATGCTCTGAGCAAGTACATGGACAAGAGCTTCACCAACGCGATGTATGGCCTCGGCTGTACCTTCTGGACTGTCTCCAGCTGCTTCACCGGTGTCGGCCTGTTGATTAACGCCATCGTAATTCTCAGCTAATGGGTCGGGAGACTCCAAAGAACAACAAAGGCGGCGGCTCTTCCCATAAGGGAAGGGCCGCCGCCCTCTTTTTATCTGTCCATACAAAAGCAGAGGCACCCAAACCGGATGCCTCTGCCTGTTTATGGACGTGCTGATTTAGTTATTGAACATATCCTTCAGCTTTTTGAAGAAGCCCTTGCGCTTTTCGTAGTTATCCTCTTTCAGGGTCCCCTCGAACTTCTTCAGGGCCTCACGCTGGGTGCGGCTGAGCTTCTTGGGGATCTCGACCTCGCACTTGACGTACATATCGCCGCGGCCTCTGCCATTCACATACTGGATGCCCTTGCCGCGCAGGCGGAAGGTGGTGCCGCTCTGGGTGCCTTCCGGCACATTGACCTCAACCTTGCCGTCGATGGAAGGCACTGTGATGGTATCGCCCAGGACAGCCTGACTGTAGGTGATGGGGAAGACGACGTAGATGTTGTTCTCGTCGCGCTGGAACACCTCGCTGGGCTGGACAGTCACCGCCACGATGACGTCACCTGCGGGGCCGCCGTTGGTGCCGGCATTGCCCATGCCCGAGAGACGGAAGCCCTGATCGTCGTCGATGCCCGCAGGGACATTGGCCTCCAGAGTCTTCTTGACCGCGATGGTGCCGCTGCCGTGGCAGCTCTTGCAGGGGTTCTTGATGAGCTTGCCCTTGCCGCCGCAGCGGGAGCAGGGCTGCTGGGTCTGCATGACGCCGAAGGGCGTACGCTGCTGACGAATGACAAAGCCTCTGCCGCCGCAGTCAGGGCAGGTCTCCGGGCTGGAACCGGCGGCGCAGCCGCTGCCGTGGCACTCGGTACACTCCTGCTGACGGGTGATGGTGATGTTCTTCTTGCAGCCATGCACCGCCTCGTCAAACGTCAGGGTGATGCGCACCCGGATGTCCTGGCCCTTGCGGGGGGCGTTGGGGTTCGCGGAGCGGGTCGAGCCGCCAAAACCGCCGAAGCCGCCGCCAAAGATGTCGCCGAAAATATCGCCAAGGTCCACACCGTCGCCGCCAAAGCCGCTGAAACCACCAAAGCCGCCGGGGCCGCCGGGGCCGCCGCCGTTCTGGGCAGCGTAGTTGGGGTCAACACCGGCAAAGCCGTACTGGTCGTAGAGCTGGCGCTTCTTCGGGTCCGAAAGCACCTCGTTCGCCTCGTTGATCTCCTTGAACTTTTCCTCGGCTTCCTTGTCGCCGGGATTATAGTCCGGGTGGTACTTCATGGCCAGCTTGCGGTAAGCCTTTTTGATCTCCGCGTCGGTGGCCGTCTTGGATACACCCAGCACTTCGTAGTAATCACGTTTCTCCTGTGCCATAATCCAATCACCTCTCGTATAAGCAGCAACCTCCCCTATATAGCAGCGCACTGCCGCTTCCAGTACAGACAGCCTCAAGCAAATCTGTACAAGACTGACCGGCCTTCCAATGGCTCCCCTATCAGGGGAGCTGGCGAGCGTCAGCGAGACTGAGAGGTTTTCTCTATAACCAGCAAGAGCCGCCCCGGCAAAACCGGAGCGGCTTTTGCTATTCTACGCGCATACCCGCCGGTTTGGCCGGATACGCACTGCTGTGTCTCAAATCAGACTTCCTTGAAGTCTGCGTCCACAACGCCGTCATCGTTGGGCTTCTGCTGGCCGTTTGCGCCAGCATCGGGGCCGGGCTGTGCGCCTGCGGCCTGCTGCTGGGCAGCAGCGGCAGCCTGATACATCTTCTCGAAGACGTGGCTCAGAGCATCCTGCTTTGCCTTGATGTCGTCGATGGAGCCGGACTGGACAGCGGTCTTCAGGTCGGCCAGCTTTGCCTCAGCCTCGCTCTTGACGTCGGCGGGCATCTTGTCGCCGTTCTCCTTCAGCATCTTCTCAGTCTGGAAGACCATCTGGTCGGCGCCGTTGCGGATGTCCACTTCCTCGCGCTTCTTCTTATCGTCGGCAGCAAACTGCTCAGCTTCCTTCACAGCCTTGTCGA
>ERZ773276.860-NODE-860-length-28772-cov-3.976808_pt1 | contig 28772 bp, 25 predicted proteins | sample MGYA00511386_ERZ773276 | MGnify/ENA primary metagenome ERZ773276 (study PRJEB29015, sample SAMEA2737778) | human gut metagenome | biome: human gut; feature: human-associated habitat; material: faeces | place: China | collected 2012 ...
AGCATTACTACAGCTGCATTTACTATAAATGAAGCTACAATAAATAATGTCTGTTTTTTTCTAAAATCCATAAATTTCTGTTCGATATCGTCCTGATTACCCATAAACACTATTTACCTCTATATTTTATCTATCCACCTGTATCCTACATTTCTTATTGTTTCTATATAAGACTGATGCTTTTCTCCATATGTTCCAAGCTTTGCTTTAATTCTGCTTACAGCAACTGTGAGTGTATTATACTCAACATAATTGCCATGCATGTCCCATATTCTGTCATATATGACCTCACGTTTAACAACACAGCCTTTATTCTGTATAAGTATTTTTATTATATTAAACTCTGTCGGAGTTATGCCTAATTCTACACCATTTTTTAATATCTTATACTTATCAAAAAGTACTTTAATATCGCCAACACTATATGAATTCTCCCTGAATCTTGCACTTCGTCTTAGGTTAGAGCTTATACGCGACAGAAGCTCTGCATTGTGAAAAGGCTTTGTTATATAATCATCTCCGCCTATATCAAGTCCTTTTACTACTGACTCTTCATCATCACTTGAGGTTATAAATATTATAGGTGCTTCTGTCTTATCTCTTATATTCTCACATATATCATAACCACTTCCATCAGGAAGAATAACATCTAAAAGATATGCATCGTATGTTGTTTTCTTAATACTCTCATAAAACTTCTGCACACCTTCCACCGCTGTTACTGTATATCCCTTATATGTGAGCAGCTCCGTAAGGCTTTTTCTTATCTGCTCGTCATCTTCAACAAGAATAATATGATACATATGCTCATTCTCCGTATTATATTCATATCTACATTTTCTATCTGCTCATTTATAATATCACATGATAATATACATATTAACTTACACCAGACTTACTTTTTATAAAAATATTTTTATAAAAATATATGTTATCATCGTAACAACTTAACCAGTTTCACATACCATTTCGATGCTTACATGCTTACTACGAAACTTGCATCTAAAAATGCTGATATTCTTACAATACCGCCGAATTCCTGTACATCACGCAGTTTCTACTTTTCGCTGTGTGTACCAGTTATATATCTTATCTATCAACCTGTCACATAACAATGTATATGCCGCTCCTACTACATTTACACCTATTCTAAGTAAAACTGCATATTTAAGTCCGAACAGTTCCGCCGCTATCGACAGTGCACCAAATGTATTAAACACTGTCTGCCAAGAATAACCAGCTGAATATCCGACACCTATTCCACCTATCATACCAATATATGGATACATTGACTGTGGAAGTACTGTGTATAATATTGAAAAAATCAGACATCCAATAACATTAAACGCACCTCTCTTGCCTGCCCGTCCTTCTATATCCTTTGAAAATGGCAGGCACACTGACATGCACGCTATACCTATCCACATCGCTCTTGGAATATTAAGCAAGTTCATGACAAACATTGCACTTGATACTATAAATGTAAGCTTGATATACCATCTGTTTCTTGCCGAATTAATATTGAATTCATAGAATAAATCCTGGAATGTTCTTCGATATGGTCTGTTCTTCTGGTTCTTATAAAAGATAATCATACAGATTACCATACCACAAAGAAGTCCGATAACCCTTAACACATAGTCCTGTCCTGTAACGTCATACCCCTGTAATAACAGATAACCAAGCACAAATGTCGAATGATTATACATAATTACATTATGACAGCCCATTATCATAAGAAGCATTATACACACTATATTAATAAGAAATGCAACAACAGGCGGCACCATATTACTAAGCCTTGGTCCTGCTATCAATATAGCATATATTCCCATAATTGACAAAAGTCCATGTGATGTCTTTATTCCAAAATCCGCCTGTCTTAACACAAGCACTGCAAGAAGTACCGTAACACCAACAACACTGTTAGCACTTCCAAGTAACTTACTGAATACTGTAACAACTGCAACACAGAATACCATAACAAGGTAAACCTTGAAATTATATATTAATATATGTTTCCTTTTCTCTTTAGCATCTTTTGTGTTCTTAATAAGCTGTTTAGAGCCTGCAGAACTTAACTGTAATTCCTGATAAAATGTCATAAAACCACTCTGATCCTTTCATCCCCATATATTTGTTAAACTTCATTATTAATATTACATTACACATTAACATATATAATATTTAACATCTGTCTATTTATCTATCCGATTATTTTCCAAATGCATTTAATAATGAGAATTTAAGATGATAGGGTTGAGTAATATAACACTATTCCTTGCTATTGTCAATTACAAGCTTATAACCCTGTCCGCCATCTGTATTGTTGATGTCCTGTGTGCAATCATTTGCTATTTATTTTCTTCACTTTGCAAAATATTACTTAATATTTTTATCTGCTTTACTATATTATCCTTTATACTGCCCTTAATATAGACATCATTCAAATCATTTTTACTATACTGTAAATATGTATTATTGGTTAATTCTACTAACAAAGCTGTAAAATATCTTTCCCAGCTTATATACATACTGCTGTCCACATAATCCCACGTATTTTGTAATATTGCTGACAAATCTGCATTTTTAATAACACCTGATTTCAATATCATCCATTCAAATGACTCTGGCAGATATAAATAACAATTATTATTCTGTCTGGCATATAATTCAATCTTTTCTACTTCTGAACCAAATGCAGCTCCATCTGCAACTACAAGTACATTTTTATCTTTTTTCAAATGCTTATATATATTTGACTTTCCATCTGCTGATATACACTGTAAATGTTCTGATGAATATACTTTTTTGAAAAACTGGTATCCTGCCTTGGAGTCTTCTGTTATAATATAATCTACTTTAACGCTTTCTTTTACATTAACATTTGTATATATCTTATACATTTCGTTATATACATTTTTTAATGTTCCATATTTACCGGAATTTCTTATGCCATATATCTCATCTACACTATATGGAAGTGTTTCAAGTGTCTCTCTTGTTATTATAACGAAATAATTGTCTGACTTTTTTACTTCTTCTGCAAACTCTACACTTGATACGAACTTATTTCCCTCATCTATAAAAATTATGCTATTCTTCATCTCTGCCAATAAAGCTTTCCAATATCGCCCCTGCAAAATATGACATTCCCTGTCGCATGCTAATCTTATTCCGCTATCAGCTCCATTTTCCTCATACTCTGCTATCATATCTGCCAGTGTTGTCTTACCGGTTGCACTATCACCTTTTATTATTGTAATATTACGTTTTACCTCGAAATCATATCTTATTTTCTTATTTTCTACTATTATTCTATACTTTCCTTTCATATATCCCCCTAGACATATGCCATAGCCTCATCTAATAATTCGCTCATATTGTGAACTATCTTATCTGTATTAAGTACTTTTATGTTAAACCTTCCAGCTCCGAAATCCATCAAATGCCTCAGATTAATAGTTACATCTTCATTTTCAGATATTTTTAGAAGCCACTTTGCACAGTTATTACCACAGGTTGAGGCATTAAATATTTTCTCTTTATCATTTATTATTAATATTAAGGTTTTTGTTCCACCAGATAACGCAAGTGGTGATATCTTACCCAACACTGGACTTTCTATAAGATTGCTGTCAATAACTTCCGATTTATCAACATCTTTTATTATATCCCTGACTATAGGTTCAGTTATCCAGTTATCCTCATATGTATTTTTAAAATATACTGCTGTATTATATACAGCTTCTTCCATATCTCCATAATATATATTTAACATATCCTGCCCCTTTCCTATAAATTAAATATATCTCATCAATATATTCTAATTATCGCAAAATATATCAATAACAATAATATGCTATATTACTAATAATGTATTATTATATCAAAGCATTTCTATAAAGCAAATAATCTATAATTTAAATTAAGGTATCTACAAGCCAATAACCCTGTCTGCCATCTGTATTGTTGATGTCCTGTGCGCAATCATTATAATTGTCATTCTACCCTTTAAGTTCTGTAATGTTTCGTTTACAGCACGCTCCGACTCATTATCAAGTGCAGAGGTTGCCTCATCCATAAGCATTATCGGAGCATTTTTAAGGATTGCCCTTGCTATGGCTATCCGCTGTCTTTGACCACCTGATACAGACATCCCCTTTTCACCAACAACTGTGTAATAACCATCTGTAAATTCTGTTATAAACTGGTGAGCATTAGCCATCTTTGCAGCTTCAATAATCTCAGCTTCCGTGGCATCAAGCCTTCCCATTCTTATATTATCCATTATACTCATATTAAAAAGTATTGCATCCTGTGGAACAAGTGCGAAAAAGCTTCTGCCAGCCGACAGACTTATATCATCAAGATTATTGCCACACACTTCAATCATTCCACTGTCCGGCTTATAAAATCCCATAAGAAGCTTAGAAAGAGTTGTCTTTCCAGAACCTGAAGCACCTGTAACCGCCACGAATTCGCCTGACTTTATTCTTTCATTATAATTATCAAGAACAACGACAGGGGTATTATTTTCATCTTTTATATATGAAAATGTTAAATCACTTATCTTAACTGAATAATCAGCATTATTAAAAATATTATTATGACCGCAAGAGTTATTTATTTCATTATGCAATCTTTCTTTGTTGAATTCCTGACGATTTAACATTTCCTCTTCTGTTTTCTCATCAAGAAACCCGAATATATTCTGCGCATATGTCAGATATGCAATAAGCTCAGGAATATACTTTCCCATCTGCAAAAATTGCCTTGAAAAACGTCCATACATTGTATATATAGCTGCAATAGCACCAAGTGTTGTGTAACCCTTCTGCACAAACAATATGCCTAACGCCAGAAAAACAAGATTACATATAAGGTCAAAGCCTGTATTAGCACATTCAAGCAAAGATGAAAACATATTTCTTTTATCAGACTTTACAGCATATACATCTGCCTCTTCATTATATCTGTCAACTGTTTTTCTTCCTGCCGGAAACATCCTTACCTGTATAATCCCCTGAATAAGATCTGTTATATGCTTTGTCATTATGCTGTTTGACTCAGACATTTTCTTACTTAAGCTTTTAAGCGGTCCAGTCAGAACCATCGTAACTCCTATCAGCACTGTATTCACAGCCACAAGACAAAGTGTAAGCTGCCAGCTGAGTGCAAACATAGGCACTAAGAATACAACTACCATTATAAATGGCATAACTACTCTTCTGAATCTTGAGCCAAATATATCTCCCATTCGTCCAAGGTCAAATGATACTTTTGATAACATTTCCCCACTATGGTGATTTTCATAATATTCACAAGGCAGCTTCATTTCGTGACTTAACACCTGTTCATACAGCTTTCCATATATTCGCTTTGCTTCCACGTTATATCTTATGCAGGCAAATCTATATCCTAACAACACTATCACGCCTGTTATGACTATTATTACAACAGAACTTATAAGCCTGTCCCACTCGCCTTTCTGTGCTATGTCAACAACTATCTTCATAAGAAATGCTTCCATAACTGAAAACATTGCAAATGTTATGCTCATTCCTAATATTGAACCATAATACATAAAACGTCTTTTTCCCATAGTTCTCATAGTCCGTAAGAATAACTGCCATATCCCGGAATTCTTCTTATTATTATCCTTCTGCGTACATTTCTGCATATACCCCTCCCATATCAAGCAACTGTTTATGAGTTCCAACCTCAACTATCTTTCCCTGTTGAAGTACAATTATCCTGTCGGCATCTTTTATTGTAGACAATCTGTGTGCAATCGTTATGCTTGTTTTTCCTTTGCATAACCTGTCAAGAGCATCCTGTATAAGCTGCTCTGTTCCCTCATCAATAGCAGATGTAGGCTCATCTAACAACAAAATTGGCGTGTCTTTTAATATTGCCCTTGCTATAGCAATACGCTGCCTCTGACCACCTGAAAGCTGACTTCCACCCTCACTTATCACAGTTTCATATCCGTCAGTAAGTCCTTCTATGAAGTCGTGGATTCTTGCATCCTTACATGCATTAACAACTTCATCGTGAGTTGCATTAATATTTCCATACCTGATATTTTCCTCAATAGTTCCTGGAAATAAAAATGTATCCTGTGAAACAAGTGCCATATTTTCTCTTGCGCTTTCAATATTCCATTCATTAATATCCATTCCGTACAGCTTATATGTTCCGGCACTGGCATGATATAAGCCGCATAACAGTCTGAAAATAGTAGTCTTTCCACCACCTGAGCTTCCGACTATTGCTATATTTTCGCCATTTTTAATCTTAAAACTGACATCATTAAGAACATTTTCACCCTCTTTATATGCAAACTTTATATTATCAAATTCTATAACGTAATCTACGTCTAAGTTGCTCTTATCAGATACGCTATTAGCTATATTCGTTGCCTTGTAAGTCTTGTCCCCAAAATGCTCATCTTTAGCTGAAAGTATTCCTTCAAGCCTTCCTATACACACCATACAGCCTGTTGCATCAACTATGGCAAACGGAATTCCTATAATCGACTCAACAAACTTTTCTAGAATAACGACAAAACCAACAAGCTCTCCAACTGTAAGCTGTCCATTTCTTACAAGCCATATGCTTAAAAATGCACATAATATAGAAGGAATCCATTGTATGAGTCTTCTTATAACTATCGCTGTATTGCTTATACCTGTTCTTATCTGCTCTGTTTCCACAAGCTCCTCTGATGCCTTATGCATTCTGTTTTCAAAATACTTCTGTAATCCAAAGGCTTTTATTATCTGATATCCCATTATAGCTTCATGGTCAATCCCAAGCATTGCATCAACTTTTAAACGATATACCTTTGACACATCACGCATTTTCTTCACAAGAATATTTGATAACCATATTACAAGTGGATAACTCACAACAACTGCAACAAAAAGCACTACATTTATCCTTCGCACATAATTGGCATATATAAGTGCTGCCGTAATATTTGTTATAATTGTTGCAAAATGCTCTGTCAAAAAGTTTTCCGCTTCTGCTATATCAGAATTCACCTTATTAATTATTGTTGCTGTACCTGCATTATCATAATATGAATAATCTATCCGGTATAACTTGCTGCTTATCTGTTTTCTGTATGAATTAATAACCCTTACCGCATATTTAAGCGAAAGCCTGCTTCCAGCAAAGGAAAGTACAAAGCCTGATAATGTCAGATATATAAACTTCACAATAATACTGTCAATATCAACAGCTTCGCCTGACAGCATATAATCTATGTTGACACTTATTATCTTATTGGCACTCACAATTATCTCATTCACAACAGCATTAAGAAGCAGTGCTATAATTATCAGATACGAATACCTGAGCATATTTTTTATAAAATTATTAGCTTTAAGATTAAACTTCTGATTCATATGTTATCCACCTCTTATTATGATTTAACTATAACTTATTCTTGCACAAAATTTTATTATTTTCATTAAATATTATTGCATTTATAAAGTATAATTTATAAAATTATGCTATGTAAATTATAACTTGATTAAACCACTCAAGAATGGAGATTACTATGCCTCTTCCACTTAAACCCGGAGAAAATATTTATATAGACCACAAAATAAAAGAAGCAAGCTACGCAATGCCAGCAATGCAGGCAGCACATGACCACTACACCATCGGTTATATGGTATCAGGTGATCGAAGATGGATTGCAACTGATAACATTCGTGTATGCCACGCCGGCGATTTTGGGATTGCTAAGCCTGAGGTTTATCACAGAAACTGTCCTATATCGGATGTTCCTTATGACAGATATGTAATAAAAGTTCGTACAAAAGTATTTGAACCTATTATTGAAATAATCGGACATACTCAATTAGATATTCTTTGTCGCAATTATCTACATTTTACCAAAGTTTCACAGGATGAAATACAAAAAATGTGTGATGAAATGTTATACGAATACGAACGGAATTCTGACCACTCACAACTGCTTCTTCAGGGAATGTTTTATAAACTATTCTTCTATGTATATGAGCATCACATTTCTAGTGACTCAGATAACAATACTTTATATCTGAAAAGATTTGATGACAGAATTCAGAAGGCTATGATATATGCTGAAAATAATCTTGAATATGGTGCCAGCCTGCAGAATGTGGCAGACTTTGCCTGTCTTTCTCCATCACATTTTTCAAGACTTTTCAAAGCTGTAACTGGTTCATCATATACTGAATATATAACAGCGGTCCGATTACAACACGCAAAGATTCTTTTAGAAATCGGGGAAATATCTATAAGTGAGGTTGCAAACAAAGTCGGCATATCTAATGCAAGCTACCTTAGTGCACTGCTTAAGAAGCATTATGGTATCACACCGACACAGATAAAAAGAAATGCATATAGAAACGATTGCACAAAATATAATAACAGAATTAAAAATAGCTGATATCTTATAAATGTAACTATCCACATCGTCCAATCTGTAACCTGACTTTGTAAACTGCCACATCTTATATAAGATACCAGCTATTTTTAATTAAATTTCAACTATAATATTCATTTATAACACTTCTATAATTATAGTAATTTTCTTTAAATTAAATTATTTCTTCTATATTATAATGTATTAATCAAAAGTTAAAATCTATCACTTTCCAATACATCTACATTATAACACATCAACCTGCTTAAGCAGCCTTCTCTGAGTTCTTCTCACTCTTTGCATAGCTCTTAGCTGAGTTAACAACAATGATAAGACCAAGTACAATAAGAAGAATTGCTATTATAAGCTGAAGTCCATTTGCTATGAACACCTTACCCCATGTAGTAGTACCTGCTGGGATTGTAACTGATGCTGCGTTCTGGATAGCCTTAACCATAGCGATAAGTCTCTGTACAAGTGCTGTAAATGTTACACAAAGCATAATGATAAGAGGTGGGAAGAGCATCTTGTTGCTACGTCCTGTAACCTTTAAGAATACGCAGAGTGTTATAAGAACAAGTGCACTTAATAACTGGTTAGCTGAACCGAATAATGGCCAGATGTTAGCATATCCAATCTTTGTAAGTACGAAACCACAAAGAAGTGTTATGATTGTTGAGAAATATGTATTGCAAAGTAATTTTCTCCAGCCTTCTGCATGTTCCATATCATCTACGCTGAAAAGCTCCTGGAAGCTCATACGTCCGATACGTGCAACTGCATCAAGTGATGTAAGGGCAAGTGCTGATACACACATTGTCATAAATACTGTTGCGAAATGTACTGGAACACCAAACATTTCAAAGAAACCTGCTACACCACGGCTGAATATCTGGAATGGAGTACCTGCTGCAGCTGTACCATCAGCGGCTGCGGCTGCACCTGCTACACAAAGAGCAAGAACTGCAAGTAAGCTTTCAAGTACCATAGCACCATAACCAACCTTAAGCATATCCTTTTCATTCTCTACTGTCTTAGAAGATGTACCAGATGAAACAAGGCTGTGGAAACCTGAAACAGCACCACATGCAACTGTTACAAAAAGGATAGGGAACATTGTTCCAAGCTTAGCATTGTTAAATCCTGTGTATACAGGAAGGTTCATAGATGGATGGGCAACTACAAGACCAAGTGCTGCTCCAACTATCATAGCGATAAACATAAATGTTGTCATATAATCTCTTGGCTGCTTCATAAGCCACATTGGCATAACTGCTGCAAAGAAGATATATACGAATGTGATATAGCTCCATGCATTCTTACCTAAGATAATTGGACAGAAGTTACCAATTACAAATGAAGCAACAATAAATGCAATACCAACTACTGCTTCTTTCCAGCCTGAAAGATTAAACTTCTTCTGGATAAGACCAAATACTACTGCGAATACCATAAACATAATTGATACTGTACCAGCAGAACCATTAGTTGAAGCTGCTGGTGCTAACTGTGATGCTCCATCAACTACTGTATATGCATTAAATGTACCTGCAACCATATCAGCAAATGCTGCAATAACGATAAGTGTAAATAACCAGCAGAAAAGTAAGAAAATCTTACGTCCAAACTTACCGATATATTTCTCAATGATCATACCCATTGACTTACCTTCGTTCTTAACTGAGGCATATAAAGCACCGAAGTCTGTTACAGCACCAAAGAATACACCACCGATAAGAATCCAGAGTAATACTGGTAACCATCCAAATGCTGCTGCCTGAATAGCACCTGTTACAGGACCTGCACCAGCGATTGATGAGAACTGATGACTAAATACAGTCCATCCTTTGGTTGGAACATAATCTTTTCCATCATTGTACTTTACGGCAGGTGTTTCTGCCTTAGGGTCTATACCCCACTTGTTTGCTAACCAACGGCCATATACCATATAGGCACCAAATAATATAACAGCCGCGATTAAAACGATTACTAAAGTGTTCATAATGTCACTCTCCTATATATAATAAAATGTATTTCATCAGCCAAACACCCGTGGTTTTTTATTTCCAGCAAAAAAAAATCGTCTTCACACATATCCTGCCTAAAGGATATTGTGCAAAGACGAATGTAAATTTACTTCCGCGTTACCACTTTGCTTGCCGGATAACTCCGACCTCTCTACTGCCACACTTAATGGCATGCCCCGTTAACGGAGGGTACCGATTCTGACTACTTGACATCTTTGTCTTTCACCAAAACTGCTAGCAGGTGAGGGCTCAATCATTCCTTGCTGCCGTTTCTCATCATCTAACGGCTTTCTGTAAGCGGTGATATGAACAAGTCATTTCCTGTTCTTCGCATTTGACTGTTGAATTAAGTAATAAGATAGTCCCATCATTTTGATTTGTCAATAATTATTTTATTATTTCTTTGTATTTTTTATGTATTTTTAATTTGACAATTTCATCTATATAAGAAGAACTTTGTATAACACATTTCCGGAAAGATTTCTGTTCAATGTATTTTATTATATTTTTAGTTTTTTTATATTTTTTTAATCGCATTTAGTATTTCTTTATGCATTCATTGACTTTCCTCTTCTATAAGACTATAATCATTATTAATAGAAACGTGAATATATATTTACGATATCATTATTATTTAAGGAGCGTGATTCCAATGAAAAATATTAAGGTTCGAACAAAGCTTACTATTATAGTAGCTTTAGTACTTGTACTGGTGGTTTCTGAAAGCTTTATATCTATTCAGAATATGAACCAGTTAAAAAACAAGGCACTTGAAACTATGGACACATCATCAAGACAGAACTATGATGATTCTATTAAAGAACAGGTAGGTGTCGTCATCTCTTTGTTGTCTGAAATCAATAATGAGTATAAGGCAGGCAGATACAGCCTTGATGAAGCTAAGAAGATAGCTGCTGATGAAATACGTCAGATGCGCTACGGCAATGGTGGATATTTCTGGGTTGACCAGTCCGATGGTAAGAATATTGTTCTGCTTGGGAATTCAACTGAGGGTACTAACCGTATGAATACCAAAGATGCTGAGGGTTACCAGATGGTCAAGGAAATAATACGTGTTGCAATCCAGGATGGTGGTGGTTATACAGATTATGTATTTCCTAAGGAGGGAGAAACAGAACCTTCACCAAAGCGTTCTTACAGCGAATACTTCAAACCTTTTGACTGGGTTGTTGGTACTGGCAACTATACTGATTACATAGACACTGCTATTGCACAGCAGGATGAGGAATTCACCAGCTATGCTTCAAGCAAAGCTATTTCACTTATTTTATGCAGCGTATGTATGCTTATTGTTGTTGCTATACTCGTTGCCCTCATCGCAATTGATATTACTAAATCCTTAAGAAAAATAAAAGAACAATTCGAAGTAATTGCTGGCGGTAATTTTGCCACAAAAATGCAACAGCCTATGCTGAAGCGTAAGGATGATTTCGGACAGCTAGCCAATGCACTTGAAACCATGCGCGAATCTGTACGAAGCCTGTTAGCTCAGGTAAAAGGCGAGGCTGCCAATATTGATAAGGTTGTAGAAACAATTGATACTAATGTATACAATCTTAACGCAGAAATTGAAGACGTATCAGCAACAACAGAAGAGCTCGCTGCAAGTTCAGAGGAAACTGCCGCCTCTGCTGAACAGATTAACGGCATGACACAGCAGATTGAAGAAGCTGCAAGGGAAATTGCCATAAGGGCACAGGATGGTGCAACTGAATCCCAGGACATCCATAAACGTGCTGTAAAGACTAAGGATGATACTGTAGAAAACCGTCAGAAGATTAAACAGATGATGTCCGACATCAGAGTAAATCTTGAGCAGGCTCTTGAAGATGCCAAGGTAGTTGACCAGATTGGTGTACTTGCTGACTCTATCCTGAATATTACTGCACAGACTAATCTGCTTGCCCTTAACGCTTCTATTGAAGCTGCAAGAGCTGGTGAGGCCGGTAAAGGCTTTGCAGTTGTTGCCGAGGAAATCCGTGTATTAGCTGAACAGTCTAAAGATGCTGTAGCCAACATTCAGGCTGTTACAGAAAATGTAAACAAAGCTGTAGGCAATCTGACCAACGATTCTAACCGCCTGCTTGATTTCGTTGATACTGATATTGTTGAATGTCTTAACGGATTTGAGAAGATGGCTGATGACTATAATATGGATGCTTCCAACATTAACGATCTTGTATCTGATTTCAGTGCAACATCAGAAGAGCTTGTTGCATCTATAAGCAATATCACTCAGTCTATAGAGGGAATCACCGCTGCTTCTAATGACAGTGCAACTGGAACAACCAACATCGCACAAAAGACAGTCGTAATCGTAAAAGGCTCAGAAGCTGTTATGAATGGAGCTAAAACCGCAGAAGCCTCTGCTGCTGAACTTCGTAAGAATGTTAATAACTTTGTTATTGATTAATTTTATATATAGCAGGAATTATGGGTGTGGAAATGTTTGTTTCCACACCTATTTCATTCCTCTGCTTTATTCTTTTATATTTATCCTTAATATACAGATATACCCGGCTTCATATTGTTATAAAGCCGGGTATGATTAATTATATTTAATTTCTACTTATTGCTAATCTTATTATCCTCATCAATTACTTTAGATACCATCTGCCATTTGTCTGATTATAACAATAAGATAAATAATCTCTTTACTTTATACATTCTTCTTTCTTGTTACAGCAGCAATACCTGCTAATGCAATTGCCATCACACACATAACGGCATACAATGCTATAGGCGAGCTGTCTCCTGTCGCTATGCTGCCTGTTGCTGTATTATCAGCATTATCTGTTGTTACAGCATAATCTGCTATTACAACTGCATATTCAGATGCGTGACTAAAGTTAAGAGATATATTACCATCTGCATCTATTGCACCTGCATTCTGGAATATCATCCTGCCTGTGCTGTCATAATAATAGAGATTGCCATATTTGTCAGCATATTCACTTCCTATATTGTATGTAAGACTTGCCTTGAATCCAAAATCTCCACTATACGCAAGTGAAATCTGCTTAACTGGATTATTGCCAGCAAGCTCTGATATAACATCATCTGGTATTGCATCAGAGTCTGTATCTACCGAAAGGTTAATATCCTTAAGATTATCAGCCTGAATATTATTACCATTGATAGTCCATTTATAACCATTCATATCAAGAACAATATCAACATCCTTACCCTTGGCAGCTTCTAACACATCCTTTGGCACAACTGTTGCTTCTGACATATCAACTGTATAAGTATCTCCAGCCTTGGCAGTATTAATTGCAGCTACAGCTTCCTGTATCTTATCAGATGATAACTTAGTTCCTTCATTGTTGCCTTTGTTTCCATCAGTTGTTGTCTGATTATTATTACCACCGGTACTACCATTGTTATCATCAGTAGGTGGAACAGAATCGTCTATTTCCGCATCTGCCTCGAAATAATAACTTCCAGTATCTGTATTAATGATATATCCATTCTTTATAAGTTCATCTAATTCTTCAGTTTTAATCCACTTTACATTCTTAACTCCAGGAATTACTGTTGGAAGTTCAATCTTCTGTCCTTTTTTAACAAATGATGTTTCTTTATATAAACACTTTGAACCAACATCTGGCGAATATGAATACACATATTTTTCTACGATATTGGTATTATAATTTGCCAAAAACGTTGTATTATTACTAACTATAGTATCTGAATCTGGATAGCCAACCATTGTCCAGCCTGTGATTTTTGCATCATCAAATTTAACACCGGTATCAAGCTTCTCTAATGCCTTACTTAGCTTAGTTCTTCGTGGAACTTCTATTGTTTTGATTTCCCATTCCATATCTGCGTTAATATAACTGAACATAACATTTACATTTGGCTGAACAAATGTACCGTTTTGTGTTACATTGAAATAATAATCATACATTAATGGAAGTTCTCTTCCACTTGTTTGTCTTTCAGTAGATGTATACAACATATTATTATATACATCACGAGCCTCTATACTTGAAACATACCATTCACATGGATAATCGTTTTCTGTAATAGTATATGTATATTCGTATTTGCTTGTTCCTTCAACATTCTGCATATAGCAGTCTACATCATCTTTAGAAGACAATTCAGAATTTACGTTTTTTAATACCATTTTCACAGAGGCTACACCTGTATCATCAGTAACATCCACTGTGAATTTCACCTGATCTCCTGCGGTGAGTGTCTGACCTGCCTTATCCATAGAAATACTGTTAAACTTTGGTGCATTTTTTTCATTTACTACATAATTGTCATTCTGTACTGTTACCTTACAATCCATTGCTGAATTTTTCTCCGCAAGGTTACCAGTTACATCTTTCACTCCTATATAATTAACATACCACTCACCAGGTACAATATCATCTGGGAGCTCCCATGAACCTATATAACAGCCATTAGCAGAATCCCATTGCAGATATATAGAATGTGAGTTATTCCTTTCAGCTACATTAACTTGAAATTGCACATAACAAGTGTCTTGTAAAGCGTAATTATCAGTTGCACCTATTGTAACATGAAGTGTATCTCCCGGTTTTACTGTCTGTCCATTTTCCTTTAACTCAAAAGATGTAACCACTGGTTTCTCGTTATCACTACGAGTTATATTTACCCAGTATAAAGCTGATGAAGCTGTTACATTTAATACATCTGGTGTGCTTGAAATCACTGGCGAACATGTATTTCCTGCTTTATCTGTTACTGTAATATTGCCGATGAAGACCTTTCCATCAACAAGTGTAGTATCAGCAATCTTTACTGTACACTCATAACTGTTAGCCGCTTCATTAAACTGTAATCTGCCATTGGCATATGAATATTCATCCAATAAATAGACATCACCTTCTGATTCTAAAATCATCCTTACATCCTGAATACCTGATTCAGAATCATAAGCCTTGATTGTAATCTTAAATGTGTCATCATCTCCTACATTCTGTCCCTGTTTATCAATCGAAATACTTTCGACTACAGGTGCTGTTGTATCAAACTGTTCTGATGCGGCAGCTACATTTGTTTCCTGTGCCTGTGCTGTCCAGATACCTGCATTTATGCCACCGCTAAACAAGGCAGCAAGCATTGCAGCAGAAACTGTCACTGTTGCCAGCTTCTTTATAAATTGTCTTTTCATACGCATTTCCTCCTTCTATAAGCGGATACCTTTTATTCAACTGCCTGATTAATACTATATCAACCACCTGATTAACACTATATCAACAGCCTGATTAACACTATATCAACAGCCTGATTAACACTATATATTCAGCCAGTTAAAATGTAAGATTCTCACTTATTCCTTCTGTAAATTAGTAGTTCAGATATTCATCATTAGAAATTCCTGTAAATATCCGCTATTATTGTACCCCCCCCCCGAAAAATTTTTTCAATAGCTGAATATGTAAATTGATGTTGTAAATTCTTATAGTAACTCCCCGTTTATGAAGATCGTGAACTCCTTTTTACTGGATATTAAATCCAAATTTTATTTTAATATCATTCTTATAAAATGTTCTGTATAATTTTTCCTTAACCCTGCTATTACTTTCTCCACAAATAGAGCCAAACTAGGACCAATCGATAAAACAAATGCCGGAAGCCCGCATAAATACAGGCTTTCGGCATTTTAATCCGTTACTATGAAATACCTTTGTATATTCCGCTACAAATTGAACAAATCCGCGTGTGTTCCGGTATCAACTAAAGTCAATATTAGAACATCATTCTCCTTAAGATAAATCAATAACCAATCCGGCTGAATGTGACATTCCCTGAACCCCTGGTATTTCCCTTTTAGTTCATGGTCACGATATTTCTCTTCGAGAGGAATATCATTCTGCAGCATCGTAATAACTTTATCTAAAAGTTTCAAATCCAAGCCTCGTTTCTTTGCCAGCTTGAGACTTTTCTTAAATTTCCCAGTTAGTATTAATTCATATTGCATCAATCAATATCCTCCAAAGCCTCTGAAAAGCTAGCATATCTCTTTGTATTAGGATCTTTGCTGATTCTCTTTGCTTCTTCCATTGCCTCTAATACTTCCGGCTTATACTGTGGCAATTCAACACTAAAAGGAAGTCCTCCTCTTAATACACACTGTTTCAAGAATATATTCATTGCACTGGACATATCCATTCCTAACTGTGAGAAAAGTTCACTTGCCTGTTTCTTTAAATTTTCATCTATTCTTACTTGTGTAGGTACTGTAGCCATAAATTCGCCTCCATCTCAAAATACAATAATAATATTATATGCACCTCTTATAATTATATTATACCGTTTTAATTTACATTGTCAATCATTTGTATTGTTTTTGAAAATGTAATTTACAGGGGATTTCTTCAAATAGTAACCGTTCTCCTAAAAATTTCCCATTACAATCCTTGTAGTCTACTCTTGTGTCATTGCAGTTTAATTCCTTAATCTAATTTATGAAACTATTGTCCACATTTACCTATCTCCATCCAAATCCATCTAACTTAGGACATTCTATTTCATAATGATGTATATTCCCCAGTTCAAGAAGTTCCTCCGCTGCTTCTCTTGCAAGTTGTTCCGTGCTGTACACCCCATAAAGAATTGACTCATAATTATCATTGTCACATACATATGGTGTTGTTAAAACACAAGTTGATTTTGGTGAATTTTGAATTATTAAAATAATTATATCTCTATTCTCATCCCCATATGCTCAATAACTTTTTTATATTCTGCACACTTTTTCTTTCCCGCTATATACTTAACCTTCTCTACTACCATATATGCCTCTCCTTTTCTCGTATTAACTTTCAATACATCTCCAGGCACAACAGGTTCTTTTTTATTATATATCCATGCAAAATACTGTGGTCCTTTTATTATTATATCAGTTCCTGACATATCAACATGGCGTCCAATAACAACCTTTGCATGAGGAACCAATGCATTTACTTTATATATCTCTGGATTCTGCCACTTTTTCATATTATCCTTGTGTTTATCTGCAATAAGCAATGATACATATCCATCTACAATCTGATTGTTCTCATCTATTAATATATTATGAGCCATCCTGCCTGTTTTCTTGAAATAATCCTCATAATACTTATATTTTTCGGATTTAGGCTCTACCATTCCAGAACAATCAATATCGCTAAATGAAATACTTATTATGTCATCAATCACAAATATACCTACATTTTTATTATCAATCCATTCACATTGAGATAGTAGTTTCATTGCATCATACATGATATCATCCCTTCTATCTGGATCCTCAGGCTTATACAAACTACGTCCAGTAAAGTATCTCATGCCACACGGTTTTAAAATATCAGTCAATCTTTTCTGTATTACTAACGTATCTCCTATACTATAGTATGTATCATCATATGCTATCAAAATCCCTTCATTCATAAATATCAGCCTCCTAAATATATAATTTATATATAATATATTAAGATATACTGATACATTTGTCATGGAACTTGTAGTATAAAAATATTATGCAACACATTTCTTTAAAATATTATAATATCTAAAAAGTCTTCTATAACTGTAATCTTTTATATCAGATTTATTTCCACGCACAATATCATCCATTGAAACGCCAAACAAACTACTTAACGCATAAAGATTATCTATAGTCGGCATGCTTATTCCGTTAAGCCAATGATATATACTCTGCTGACTTCCTAATCCAAGATATTCCTGTACATCCTTTACTGTTAGATTGTATTTATCCATAAGTATTCGGATATTCCATCCTGTTTCTCTTTTATTAATTACCGGTATCATATTCTCCTCCTTTTTACTTGATATTAAATCCAAAATTTATTTTAATATCATTCTTATAAAATGTTCCGTATAAATCCTCCTACATATCCTTTCTTATCTTATCAATCAAAATAACATCTGCCGGCAGCCATTCAACCTCATCAAGATGCTCCTTAGTCAGCCATTTTGCATTTTCATGTTCCTTTAACTTCAATTCTCCGCTTACTATCTCACACCAAAAACAATCCATTAAAAGGTGAAAATTGGGATAATCATATTCAATTGTATCTATTAAATTTCCAATTTTAACTTTTGTATCTAATTCTTCCATAATTTCTCGTTTTAATGCTTCCTGTGGTGTCTCTCCTGCCTCTATTTTTCCTCCTGGAAATTCCCAGCCATCCTTGAATTCTCCATACCCGCGCTGCGTTGCGAATATAATTGGCTCCCCATTATCATTAACTTCTTTTATTACTGCTGCAACTACTTTAACTGTTTTCATATAATTCTTGTGTGACAATTATTAAATTAATTATCTCACTTTCCTTCTTTCTTTTAATATCGTGATTTAATGCAATATTATGAATTTACAATATACTCATATATATCTTCACGTACTGGAACAGCTCATCTTCAATCGAAGATAAAACTTTCTTACCAGATTTATAATTATTCGATACAAACTGAGGACAATAAAAACTGTCAGAAGCAACAGAACCATCTATGTATGCAGTTTCTAATCCTAATCGTAATTCATTTATTTTATCCATATTGATGACATCCATTCAATTAATATTTATTGTATCTATTATATTATTTATTGTAATATATTGCAATAAAAGTATCCGTTTTTTTAAGTATCCTCAACATGTTCTGATAACTTTCATCCTGCAAAGCCAGATAATTAATCATAATATCTACATCAACTCTTCCCCACATGACCTTCAATGGGTATCATATAGGTATCACGATAAAAGAAAAAGCCCCATAAATGGCTTGTTTACGCCATTTATGAAGCTCTGTTTACTGCTCAAACTCGGCAAATCCAAAGATATTATTAAACATATTTGTTTAAGCTTTGTATCTTTTTTGCCGTTATTTTATTTCAGTTGTATATATTATTTTGGCTCACTGATTTTCTGTTGCCAATTTGTTGCCAGAACTTTTATTTTTGATTATTTTGGGCTTTATCCATCTTTTCTTGTAATTTCATTAATGCATCAAAACTCTGCATTCCCTTTTGTGGATTCTCCATCAACTTATTCATAAAAATTTCAAGTAATTTGTCCTCTGGCTTAACAGCACTACCAACTTGTTCATGTTTTATTGTTTCTATAAATGCAGAAAGCATTTGTGAAAATCTAGTTTCAATATTGCTTTCAAGTTCTTTCATACTATCTGGAATTTGTTGCACTTCTAGTAACAATGTTGATAATATCTCCGCATTTTCTACTGCACTATTCTCTGATATATTTAACAATGCACTTACTTCACTAACTGGGTTATGAACCGTTTCACCATTTTCAATAGCTTGCATCATAGCCTCAATATCCTTCTTAGCTAAATCAGCACCACTCAATGTTGTTTCATATGATATAGTTCTCATATTAGCTATATCAAAAGGTATATTCACGTCTCCCTTTATAATCTGAATCGCCGGTTTACGATATGAATGTCTAATAGCTAATTCATAAAATACATTTGGATTACTTCCAGTCAAATCAGCAATTACTAAATCAGCAGAAATAATTTGTTCTATAATCGCCTTCGTAATTAATCCACTGTTTGTCATTTTATCAGCTCGCACAACAGAATAACCAAACGAGTCACAGACTGGATTGATAATATATTCTAAAACTTCATCTGCATTTTTTCGTATTTCTGTACCTTCTTTTCCAATAGGTGTTATTATAAAACATACCTTATCCATTGTACCCCTCCACTATTAAATTGTTTTATAGACTGTAAATTTCTCTTTACCAACCCTACACATTCTTTATTTTGAATACACTGCATCATTTCTTGAAAGAAGATACACACAATATTGATTCATGCTAATTCCTTCTCTCTGAGAATGTTCTGCCAGTAATCGGTGCAAGCTTCTCGGAATTCTCAATTTAAACTGTCCAGAATAATCTTCCAAACTATCTGGTTCATGAATCTCTACGCCTTCTTCTAATGCAGCTTCAATCCATGCTTTTTTTGCATCCAGTGCATTTGCTACCGCACTCTCCACTGTCTCACCACAAGTAATGCAACCAGGCAAATCCGGATAAGAAACTACAAATCCGCCTTCATCTTTGTCTTCCACAATTTCCATACGATAGGACATTGCCATATAATCATTCAGCGTCTTCATCATTCTTCGCCTCGCTTTCTACAATCTGCCTTACCATTTCTACATATACTTTCTTGATTGGTTCGTGCTTTGGTATTGTAATTGGCATACACCCTTGCTTTCTGAAAGTATAATGACTACTTCCATTTCTTGGTGCATTCATTTCGTAACCATAGCTTTCCAATACCTTCCGTAACTCATCAAACCGGAGGTCTTTCGATAAATTGCATATACGTGTTATCAGTTTATCCCACTTTGACATTTATTATACCTCCTATTCATATTATACGTGGTGTCGCATATGGTGTCAATCAATTTATTTATGTACATTCTTTTTTAAATAAAATTTGCATTGCTCCGCACCAATACATCCCGGCAAACCTGAAATCGAACATTCTACCCTACCATTTGGCTTGTTCCGCTTCACATATTGAATTAAATTTCTGCAACTATCTTCCTTTAACAGTTCTCTAGATTTTTTAGGAATATAATGTTCACATGTAGCGTTAATAACTGTACATGGTTTTTTTTGACAGAGACAGATATTTTTGGCATAATAGAAACAATTTTTTCCACTAACATTAATATTTAAGCTATCATTTTCCTCTTTTTTCTCTACCTCTGTCTTTGGCTCATTCTCTATCTTCTCGTGCTCAATTTCAAAATTATTCAAACTCATTTCTTTTTTAGAAGAATCTATATTCTCACATTCCTCCTCAAGTATATCAACAACTTTGAATAATTTTTCTATTTGCTCTTTAAGAATTTGCGTTCCCACATCTCCATCGACAATTGTCAAAGAAAAGTATTGCGGAAGTGAATGCTTCAGTGAATTAATTGCATTTTTCTTAAAATAATATATTTTGTCTTCCTTACTAGGATATATCGCTCCAATTCCTATTACATCTGAAAAAAACTTGTCCTTAGATGCTATTTGTGTTCCGTATTTCAAAACTAACGCTGGAATATATCGCCTTTTCACATTATAGAAATTTGAATATTTAGCATCAAGTATATAATAGTAATCTTTATAATTACCGGATATTTTCAATACAAAATCCGGGGTCCATCTATCATTCCACTTACTTTTTATAAAATTGTAACCTGTTGAATACAAATTAGTACATGCATTACTTCTATCTATCCAAATAGATGGTTCATATAATAATGTTATTTCATATCCATTACCTTCAAATATATATTGGTTATTGATATTTTCAGAATCATCTTCTACATCATATATAATTCGGTCTGAATCTTGCAAAATAAATCCGCACAAAGCAATTGCGTTTTGAATTTTTATCAAACAATAGTATTCAAAAATTCGGCTTAGTGTTTTTAGTTTGAATAAATAATTTAAATGATCAAAAGTATAATCCCCTGCTTCAAACCATTTTGCCATACATTCATAACAGATTCGATAATGATATATTTGTTTAAATGTATTCGTAAGCTTAGGCAATCCATATATATCCTCCGGTATACACTTTAAATTTTTTTCATACCTATAATATATTTCTTCCAAAATATCTTTTTTTTCAGAAAATCTATCCACCACGCCTTTATAATAAACATAAACGCATTTTCCTGTAAGCGCATGCGTATTTGGCAATTGTGCAACTATTGATTCAGGTATGTTTTCTACCTCTACAATTTCTTTAGCAAATCCTATAATTTGATTTTCTAAATAATCAATGACATTTTTTAAAAATCCTAATATAACTCTATTTTCATACACATTATAAGAATACTTAGAAATATATGTTTTTATTTTCGATGGCATATAATTGTGACCATTAAAATTTATTCCTGTTTTTTTATCAGTTTTCACAAGATTATCTGGATTGCACGCAATCCACCTTAAACTTTCTTGATTTACTACTCTCATTGATCTTACATCTTCTACACTGGCTACAGGTTCTACAAAGGACTTCTTATGATTAAAAAAAGAATCATAATTCTCTTCGTAAGTCTTTATAATTTCATCTACCAATTTAAGTGTATTCCAAATAGATCTTGTACTGTCATTCTTAAGTCCTGAATTTTTTTTGTTACGACTAAAACATACCTCCAAAAAATTAGGAATATTTTTTTCTATTTCATCTAGCATCTGTTCAACTTGTCTTGTTGTTTGTTTAGTAGTAGCAATTCGAAGAAAATCCGTGTAAAAACGTTCTTCTTTTTCCTCTTTTTCGCTTACCCACACACTTATATATGCCAAATCAAAACAATCACCAAAAACTAAATCTTGATCCGTTTCATACCAATCCGTAGATGCCTTATAATGTATAGGTACTGAATAGTCTCCCACAAATATCTCTACATTCTCATACTCTTCTATTTCACGCAAAATAAATTTGTATTGATAATTTTCAAAAAATAATTGTTCATTATTAAATGCTTCGAAAGATGGTTGACGATCACGCAACAAGATTTCTGCAACAGTACCATCTGGCTTAACTATGCATAACTTCATGTTGACATCCCCTTTATTTTATAAACTAAAGAAACTATAAAATTCATGCTCTGATTTTTCGAGGATTTTAGAAACAATACTTGCACTTTTATTTAATTGATTTTCTTTGCAAATAGTCATTAACCCATTCAAAAACTCTTTATACTGTTTTCCATTTCCGTTAATACAAGGAAGTATTTTCTGGGATATAGCATAATCAAGCGCAACTTCTTTTGATGACATAAACATTTCAGCAACAAGATAATAATGGCTTATTAAGTGAATACTTCTTGCACTTATTGTATGTCCACCTTCTTTCATCTTATCAATTATTCTATCTAATCTAGTCTTTGTAATCTGATTCATTTTTTTATCCTTGACGTTATGCCAATCAAAGATATTGTTTAATGTTTCTAACGAAATTACTTCACTATTATTCTCAACAACCGAATCATCCATCAACCCTGAGACAATAACATCTACAGAAACTGGATTCATAGATATAACCCATGCTCGATCAAGAAATCTTGGTGAAAGATCCGCAGTTGTTTGATCATAATTAATAGTTGCAAGAAATTTTAACTCTGAACCAAATTCATATTTTTCCCCATTTGAATATGAAACAACTTGATGTGTAGGATCATCACAATAATAATTAAAATTAGACCAATAAAATTCTATTGGGCTTAAATTAGCTTCATCAAGCAACACAAGATAAGGTGCTTCAACTATGTTATTCACATTTTCCTCATTCAATTTTTTCATACACTCTGAAAATCTAGGTTGAGTACTTTCTATCTCTTTAGTTAATGGATTATAATACCCCACTAAATCTTTTGAAGAAGTCCAGCCTCTTTCAACAAGTATTTCTGCAAATCTAGAATCATATAATCCAAGTGCTTTAGCTAACAATTTACACAATGAAGTTTTTCCAGTTCCCGGTTCACCTGCAAAAACAGTTATATAATTTTGTACTATGCTTATCAAATAATTGTAAGCATCATCTTTACTAATTACACGCCCCGCTTCTTCAAATTTTTTACAAAGAATGGCTACTATTTCATCGGCATCCACATCCTTTTTTAAATTAACCATTCTACTTAAAACATTTTCTTCTACTGTTTCTTCTGGCATTTCCAATTGTGAAACTAATAATTTAGTTATTTCTGAAGTTCGATTATTTGCAGCCCATTCAATAATTTTAGTATTTAAATCATTTGATACCGTTCTATATTCATCTTTTATAGAATCACAAGCCCTTTTCCATGTATCTCTATCTGCTTCAAACTGTTTTGCTTCTTTTTTTGCCTTTTCAATTGCAATTTGTACATCTTCTAATTTTTTTCTATTTTCTGATACTAAACTTTCTATTTCTTGTTTTTTCTGCTCAATCGCTTGTTCTCCAAGTTTTTCCAATTCAGCTTGTTTATCACTTAATTTTTGATTTCCTTCCTCTATTTCTGTTACGAGCTCTTCTCTTTTCTTTTCTAAAATATTTAACTCGCTTAAAATTTCTTTTTTCTTTTCTTCGTAATGAACATCTTCACGAACAACATTGGTTAATAATTCTTCATGTGTTCTTAAATACTCTTCTTTATCTGATTTTGCATTAGGGTTGTTTTTAAAATATTCTTCCGTTAAACGTACTTTATAATCACTTAAATCTACTGATGTCTGTAATAACTCACATATTCTTTTAATTCTGTTATCCGTTAATTGACCTTCTTCAGAAAAAGAATCTGCCAATTTCAAAAACTGTTCTCGTATTCCAGCCAAATTATCGATTTCTGATGATTTATTTAAAAGAGTTTTAAAAAAGTCAGCAAGTTCTTCATTGTCAATATACTCTATTTTTTCTTCAGGCTCAATAGCTTTTAAATCACTAATATTATAGATAAATTCTATGCGATCATTTCGTCTGATTGAAAAGTATCCATCCATAATAATTTTTTCTATATCTGAATTTCTATATCTATTTATAGTTCCACTATTTACAAATACTTTAATAGTATAATATGATTCATCGCCATATGAATCTTCGATATCAGAAATCATAAATTCAAATGGTCCATAACAATCCTGTGCATATCTCAAAAGAATCTGTTTATTAGGTCGATGCTTAATCCTGATAGTTCTTTTTGTTTTGTCGTTTATAAAATCCTCAATTGCATAATCAATATCTATAATTTCAACAACTTCATCCTTATCAAAATCATCTATTGCATTGAAAGGAATCTGATATTTATTACTATTATCAGTATAAGGTGCATACCCCGGATGTAAATCTCTATTAAAATCAATCTTAAATTGTAATAATCTATTTTTTATACTTTCTGTATCACTATCAGATATACCAGTAAGTGAAACTGTTCCACCATTTGGAAATTCTCCCCACCTATCTTCAATTCCTCTTAATTTGCCATCTTCCATAATCTCGTATTGAGGACGGATAAAACTCTTATTACCAAATGCTCCCAGAAAATATCTATACATCTTTTGTCCCTCCAAATTAATTATCTTATTTACATTCCAACACTCACTCAATGAATTTTCGTAATTATACACCCCTATTAAATAGGCTTTTCAATGATATAATTTTATCTAAATTTTACCACATTTAGCTTAATTACTCCATTGAATTTTTACAAATACCCAAGAAAAAGAGTGGTAAATATTACCACCCAAATTCTTTATTCACACACAATTTCTTTCAATATCATCTCCTCCGCACAAACCCGGATATTATTCATTCTCCTAACCCATGCCATCTGATCCTGCATCTTCAATTCTTCTGTCACGCCTTGCCTTTCTTTCATCTGCTCCACCAGTCTGTCCATCATCTGATTACACTCCTCATCAATCAGATACAAATGCTCATTTAACTTTCCAGCAAATATCAACTCCAGATATTATCCTTTCCGATGCTCTTGCAAATATTCCTTTCTTGTAAATCGTAACTTTCCATACATCTTTTTTCTCTATTTTCATGCAAATTAAAAAAAGATACAGCATAAATTAATCTAATGTATTTTACACCAGATTGTTTTATCCTGTACCTTCTGTTATTATATCAGAGTTACATATAAACAAAAAGCAGGAACCTCCCCGACCAAAGTTTGGTTTCCTGCTTCTTACACCAACATAGGAAAACCTATGTCTTACTTGACTATGATAACCTTATTCGTCGAAGAAAACAATTTTCAATCGATAAAGCGACAGCCCCTTAATCAGGTTTTGCACCCTGCCGGGAGCTTTTCTGCCTGCGGCAGTCAGTGTACATAAGCCTCCACGGTATCAACCACATCACATGCCATTTTTTACACTATATATAGCCTTTAAGCTATCACACTTTATTGAAATATCCATGTTGCCTCCTAACTGCAATGTAATACCTTTCACACCTTCAGTTTTTTGTACTTACATATCTATCCACTGTATAAACGCTGTTTTATCCGTACTATTGTAGCCAGCATTTCTATAGAAATTCAATGTACTCTCTTCCTTTGAACCAGTAAGTAACATCATTTTATAGCAATTATTTTCCTTAGCAATATGTTTTGCATAATTTAAGCAATCCGTAGCATATCCCTTCTTTCGGTAATCTGCGTGTATTACTACATTCTCCACAAAAGCATATGGACGAACATTTCTTGTAAGATTCGGAATAACCACACATACACATGATGCAACTATCTTTCCATCTACCTCACAAACAAATAAATGATGATTGTTGTCATTCATTATATTTTCCCACGTACTCCTTAACTGCTCAGATTCTTCTGGTACGCTCTTTTCATGCAAATATAGATATAAATGCAGTATTTCAGTCAAATCTTCTTCTTTTGATTCTCTTACCACCACAATTGGCACATTGTTAGCACAAATATTGGCATGTAGCACAAACCTTTGATTAGGATATCCAAATTCTTCAATCAGCTCGCCCTCTTCAAATCCAAATTTCTTATATAATTTTCTAGGTGCAATTCCTTTAACATCATTTTCTCTAAATGTAGACACAGTTATATCTTTATCTCTGTCAAGCTTATCAATTGCTTCTCTTAAAAGAAGCGAAGCAATTCCCCTTTTTCGATAAGCTGGATCAACAGCCAAACAACATATCATATTATACTTCCTTGAATATAAAAGTACGCCAACAATCTCTTGTTCGTTCTTCACGCACAAAGCACGTTTGTCATTCATGAATTTCAGTACTATTATTTTGTGTTCATCTATACTCTGCTCTGTCTCTAATCCTGGAAAATTCCAACTTACTTTTCTCACTAATCGCATCCATGAATCAATATCTGATGTTCTGCCAAATTCTACCTTCATATTTTCTATCATTGACTATCTCCTCAAATCTGCTTTGAAACAAAATGTACAATTTCTTTCCCTGACTCAAGGATATATGGTATCAACTCTAAAGGATATACTTTAGTACCCTTCTTTAAATCTTCTAGTGAAACCCAACAGAAATCCAAATCAATTCTTTCATTATCCAGCTCATCATATCCATGAAACACACCATCTAATGGAATATTATCATCTATCAGATGTACATTATAATATAAGCATATCTGATGACAGGGTCTTTTTCCCCATGGAAAATAAATTTCTCCGATTGCTAACAGATTATCTACCTCTATCTTAGCATGAAGCTCTTCTTCAAATTCCCGTTTAAGAATTTCCATACTTGTCTCCATAGCCGCAACATGTCCGCCAATAATGGCATAATCATCATTCTTCGGACGCTGTAACAAGATTTTACCATTATGTTTCAATATACCGCCAACTCTGTATGAAAATACGAAATCATCATTTTTAAATAAAATATCCACTTAACCACCTCCAACCTGTCCATAAAACTTGTAGCAAAAATATATTTATAAGATCATAAATCTCCTGGTGCAAATGTATCTTTCTCACATATAAGGTAAATGTCTTTATTCATTTTCCCCTCAAAATATTGCTTCAAATTCATATTGGAATTCCACTTGTCCTGCGGATAAAAGCCATACCTTTTCTTTACGTCATTCATCCTATTTTCTATATCAAGAACTCCTTCCGCTCCTGCCAAGCAATCGCACAATTGAATTAACCGGTCATATTCATCATATATGGTCTTTGCTAATTCAGTTTTTATAATTTTCAATTCTTCATCTGTAACATCAAATTTTCCGATGTATTCATCTATCGTATGATTATTAAAAGAATGGGTTAAACATATCTTTGCTACTTCATCATATCCCAATGATTTCATATATACGTATCCATCATAAACATGTCCAAGATGTCTTACACCAAATTTTCTTCCTATATCATGTAGTAAACCTAATATATATGCTTTCTCAACATCCATATCACCACATGCACTTGCTATTTTTTCTGCACAGTGTGCTGCTGTTAAACAATGTTTTCCCCAAGGTCCCAGATTAAATAATAACCCATCACGAATTAACTTCAGTGCTTCTTCTCTTGTTGGCAACATAGCTTGTACCTTCTTCCTTTTTTATTTACCTTTTCAAAACTGATAACTCCATTACTCTCCCCACAAATAGTACCATCCTTCTCCATATCATTCATCAATCTATCAAAGTCACTTTCATACAGCGAATCCTGTATAACTCTGTATTTTTCAAATTCGCTTTCTGCAAATTCTTTCGCAATAGCTTCAGTAACTTTTCCTTTATCCAGAAGTACTTCTGCATCATTAAATCTAAGAAATGCGTCAAG
>ERZ773276.865-NODE-865-length-28647-cov-3.926588_pt1 | contig 28647 bp, 27 predicted proteins | sample MGYA00511386_ERZ773276 | MGnify/ENA primary metagenome ERZ773276 (study PRJEB29015, sample SAMEA2737778) | human gut metagenome | biome: human gut; feature: human-associated habitat; material: faeces | place: China | collected 2012 ...
AATTATCAAATTATAAAATTAATTTATAAAAAGGAGGTGATTACATGAAAGAGTATTATGTTTATGCTTGGTATTTTAAAAGTACTTCTGAAGTGTTTTATATAGGAAAAGGTAAAAATAAAAGAGCAGAAGATATACATAATCATAGAAACGCTTATTTTAAAAATATAATAAATAAATATAAAGATGATGTAGATGTAACATATTTATTTATAAATTTAACAGAAGATGAAGCTTTTGATTTAGAAAAGAGAATGATAAAATCATTTAAAGAAATAGGTGAATGTAAAGCTAATTTTCATGTTGGTGGAAAAGGTGGCTATACTGGAAATTATAATTCAAAAGAACGAAGTAGGAAAATTAGTGAAGCTATGAAAAATAGAAATCTTAAAGGCGAAAACAATCCTATGTATCATAAAACACATACAGCTGAAGCAAGAAAGAAAATAAGTGATGCTAATAAAGGTAAAAAATTATCGGAAGAACATATAGAAAAGTTAAAAAAAGCAAATAAAAATAGAGTGTATTCAGATGAAGAAAGAGAAATTAGAAGAAAAAATGCATCTATTCCTTGTTCCGAAAATAAAAAAGAAAAAATTAGAAATTCACTTATTAAAACAAAATATGAAATATATTTAGATAATAAATATATAATTACTATAAATGGGAAGAAAAATTTATATAAATATTGTAGTGAAATTTTTTCAATATCACATAGTATAGTAGAAAAAATAATTGATGGTACATGGATGCCTAAATTTAAAAAACATATGAAATATGAGAATTTGATAATAATAGAAAAGTGTATCGACTAACCGTGATGAGTGTAACGGTGTAGAGGGGAGATTAACACCCCTCCAAGTGCAGGGCATCTCTTTTATAGAGATGGTGATATAGTCAGTACCATATGAAAATATGGAATACTACGGATTTAGATTATTATATACAACCTATAACCAATTGTGAGTTAGTACCCTTAGATAAAATTTTTAAAGAGGGAACTGTTATAAATAAAAAATTAATAAGAACTCCGAAATCTTTAAGAACAGCTTCCACATTAGCTACTCAAATAGCAACTAAAATATCTGGATATACATATGGTGGTCAAACAATGTCTTTATCTCATCTAGCTCCATATGTTAGAGTGAGTGAGAATAAAATAAGAAACGAGCTTAAAGAAGAATTAAATTCAATAAATAAGAAAATAACACATGAAGAATTTGAAAGTATAGTACAATCGAGATTAAAGAAAGAAATTAAAGATAGTGTGCAAACATTTAATTATCAAATATCAACAATGAACTCTACAAATGGACAATCGCCTTTTATTTCTCTTTGTATGTATATTAATGAAAATCCAGAATATAAAAAAGAAACAGCTATGTTAATAGAAGAATTTTTAAACCAAAGATTAGAAGGTATGGAAAATGAATTTGGAGTGAAATCCACACCTACATTTCCTAAATTATTATTCTTTTTAGATGAAGATAATATGTATCCTACTTCAGAATATTATTATTTAAAGCAATTAGCAGTTAAATGCACATCAGTAAGAATGAATCCAGATTATATATCAGCCAAGAAAATGAAAGAATTATATGGATTTATATTCCCATGCATGGGCTGTAGAAGTTTTTTAACACCTATGGTGGATGAAAAAGGAGAAGGATTGTTTTATTCTCGTGGTAATGTAGGTGTGCAAAGTATCGATTTGCCATTCGTTGCTTTAATTTCTAAAAGAGATAATCGAGATTTCTATGAAGTTTTAGATGAATATTTAGAATTATGTAAACGAATGGGGATATTAAGATTTGAAAAATTAAAAGGAGTAAAAGCAAAGGTAGCTCCTTTATTATGGCAACATGGAGTATTCTCAAGATTAGAACCAGAAGAAGAAATATTACCTGTAATCAAAGAAAAATTTACAGTATCTTTAGGATATAGTGGTTTATATGAAACAACTAAAATAATAACTGGTCAAACACATACAACTGATGAAGGGTTTAAATTTGCAAAAGAATTAATGAGATATTTAAATGATACTTGTAAAAAATGGAAAGAGGAAACAGGATTATCATTTAGTTTATACGGGACTCCACAAGAGAGTACAGGTGGAGTATTCTGTGATAAAATTAAAAAAGAGTTTGGAGAGATTAAAGACATAACAGATAAAGGGTTTATTACAAATTCATATCACGTTGATGTTCGAGAAGAGATAGATGCTTTTTCAAAATTATCATTAGAGGGAGAATTACAAAGAGAATCTTTAGGTGGTTGTGTTAGTTATATTGAAACATATAATATGAATAAAAATTTAAAAGCATTAGAACAAGTTGTAGATTATATTTACGAACACGATACATATGCTGAAATAAATTTTGAATCAGATGTTTGTGGAAAATGTGGTTATAACGGTGTTATGGAATATAATTTAAATGAAAGTAAATGGGTTTGTCCTCAATGTGGGAATAACGACCAAAATAAATTATCCGTTGTTAGAAGAACCTGTGGTTATTTAGGAGAAAACCTATGGTCAAAAGGTAGAGTGTTAGACATATTAAATAGAGTAAAACATATATAAGGGGTGACCTATTTGAATTATGCAGATATAAAACCAAATGATAGTGTGAATGGAATAGGGATTTCAGTATCCCTATTCGTTCAAGGATGTGATAGATTTTGTAAAAATTGTTTTAATAAAGAAACATGGGGCTTTGAGGATGGCAAACCGTTTGGAGGTAGAGAACTTCAATATATAAAGTGTTCTTTACATGCCAATGGGATTAAACGTAATTTTAGTTTATTAGGTGGTGAACCTTTACATCCCAAAAATATTAAAGAAATAATAACTATAATTAATAATATAAAAACTTTTGACCCATCAACTAAAATTTTTGTTTGGACTGGATATACTTTTGAAGAATTATTAGATTTGTATGGGAGTAAAATATTTTACAATATAGATATTTTAATTGATGGAGAATTTGACGTTGATAAAAAAGACTTAACATTGAAATTAAGAGGTAGCAGTAATCAAAGAATAATAGATGTGCAAAAAAGTTTAAAAGAAAATAAAGTAATATTATTGAATATATAAATTAAAAATAATTAATAAACATAGGTAATTTTTATATCAGTTTTGTTAATACAATAATATAAGAAAAGGAGGTGATAAAATTTGAATGATTTTTATGAATTATTTTATATGAAAACAGGAATAGACTTACATAAATATGATTTGACAACTAAGATAGAGGTTACATATTATCAAAATCCTTGTATGACTAAAGAAATGACACTCACGCCAATCAATACATTTATAAATGAACATGGGGATAAAACAGAAACATATTATGAAATATTAGAAGAGTTAAAACATATTATATTAAATTCACAAACAAATGATTTACAAATAAATAAAGTTGTAACATATAGTAATTATGCTTGTTTATCTTTGGTCGTAAAAGAATATGATATATTTTGTGACGGGCTAATCAAACAAATATTATATGAATTTACAAAATATTAATAAAAATAATAAATTTTAAGGAGATGATGTTATGGTAATGTTATTCATAGATTCAAAAATAAATCACTTACAAGAAGTGATAGGAGAGAGAGTTAGTTTGGATTTTGATAGTATGACAGGCGAATTATATATTAATGCATTACAAACAGGAAAATATATCAAATTATCATCTAATATAAATATAAATAACGAAGGTAGATATATAATAATTTCAGATAATGATAATAATAGTTTATTTATAATGAAAGATTTAAATGAGGAGCAAATATAATATGAATTTAAAAGTAGGAGATAAAGTTAGAATAAAAGAAAATTTAAGTGAATGTGAATTTGGATATATTGATTGTATGGACGCTTATAAAGGTAAAGAGGCAACTGTAATAAGTACTTTTGGTGAAGGTAATATAAAATTAGATATAGATAAACATACTTGGTGCTGGAGTGAAAATGTATTAGAATTAATAGAGGAGGGAAAAACAATGAAAATGAGAAGAATAGATTATTTATTAAATACCAAAGACCCTATAAAAGTTCTTGTGGAAGAATTTGATTTGGATTTAAAATGTTGTGGATGTCATTATTATAATGGATGTGATGTATGTAATGCTAATTGTGATGATGCTTTTATAGAGTATTTAGAACAAGAAATAGAAGTAAACGAATCAGATTTTAAAGTGGCTAATGCAGAATCAATAGGACAAGTGTTACAATCTATACATGATATACCACCTCAAATTAAAATTAATTCAGATAAAATTAAAGAAGTAAATGTCGATAATGAAAATGATAACATGAATATAAAAATAGAAGAGGGGAATAAAGTAAATGAATCAGATTTAAAAGATTCTGAAATATCTAAAGAAGTCGAAGAAAAGAAAGAAGTAGAAAACGACAATGTTAAAATGAAAAGAATAGATTATATATTAAATGCCAAAGATAACATGCAAGCGATATTAGATGAAACAGAGCTAGATTGTGATATATGTCCAGTTGCCGGTGAGGTTTGTAATGGTAATTGCGAATCTCATTATAAAAAATATCTAAATGAAGAGATAGAAGTTGATAAATCAAAACTGAAATTAGTTGAAGATAAAAAAACCTGCAAAGATTGCGATTATTTTGTAAAAAGTTCACTTGGAAATTATTGTGATTTTTATGGAATTTTATTAAATATTATGCATAGTTGTAATGAGTTTCAACTTAAAAAACATAAAGAGGGGATAGAAGATATTAAAACTGAAAATATTGAAAATGACCCAATTAATCCATTCATGGAAGAATATGAAAAAATAGTAAATGAAACTGTCAAGTTGTGTAAGCGTAAAAATGCTGATTATGGTTCAAGTGTGCAAGACACATTTGAAAAATTTGGTGATATAAGTTATTTAGTGAGAATAACAGATAAATACAATAGAATATGTTCTTTATTGCAAAACGGAAAAGCAGAAGTTGAAGATGAGTCTATAACAGATACAATAGTAGACCTTGCCAATTATTGTTTTCTATGGGCAAGTAGTAGAAATTTAAAGGTTGAAGAAAAAAATAATGAATAAGTTTTTAATAATCTAAATAGAAAGGAGGTGATTATTATAGCGAATAAAAGTAATAAAATTGGTGCTAAATTTGAAAATAGATTAACAAAACAATTTGAAAAATATAGAAAAGAAGGAAAGGCTTATATATTTAAGATTCCAACTGAATTTGTAGTATTAAGAAAAGGAGCTAAAATCGTATCGGCTTTTCCTAAAAAACAATCACCTTGTCTAGATTATATAGGTATATTACCTAATGGGAAAAGCATAGTATTTGAGGCTAAAACAACAGCTAATAAAACTTCATTTCCTCTTTCAAATATAAAAGACTATCAATATGATTTAATTAATGAGATTCAAAACTATGCAAATAATGTATTCTTTATAATAGAATTTAGAGAATTTAAAGAAGTGTATTTAGTGAGTGGGTTAGCAATCAGAGAGTTTAAAGAAAATAACAAGCGTAAAAGTATACCGTATAAAGAGTTTAAAAACATAGGTATATTAATGAACGACTTAGATGTATTAAAATATATAAATTATTAATAAAGGAGATATGTAATGAGTAAATTTAAGATTGGTGATAAAGTGAGAATAAGAGAAGATTTAAATGAATATAATTTCCATGATATAATACCAGAAATGTTAAAATATGCAGGGAAGAAATTTGAAATAATAGATATACGTTATAATGCTATCTTTGGCGAATGTTATGTGTTAAACGATGTTAATTATTTTTGGTATGGAGATGCGTTAGAATTAGTAAATGAATCAGAAATTAAAATATTAGGTGTCGATTATACAACAAGCACATTAAAAATAGAAGAAAGTGTCTCACAAAAAGTAAGGGGATTTGAAATTGTGTCTGATGAATTTAGAAAACATCCAAATGTAGATATAAGAATACCTACACGTGCCACTAGTGAATCAGCAGGATATGATATATCTACTCCAATAGATATTAAAATACCACCTCATGGTATATCCGAAGCAATACAAACAGATATCAAAGCATATATGTTATATAATGAATATTTGGAAATAGTACCTAGAAGTAGCATTGGATTTAAAAAAGGATTAATGTTAGTAAATACATGTGGAATTATAGATAGTGATTATTATGGTAATCCAGATAATGATGGGAATATAGGGTTTAAATTTAAAAATTTAACAGATAAAACAGTAGAATTAAAAGCAGGAGAAAGAATTTTGCAAGGGATATTCAAGAAATATTTATTAGCAGATGAAGATAATTGTAATATAATTAGAAAGAGTGGGATTGGTTCGTCGGGTACTAAATAAAAATAATTAATAAATTTCATAACGGATAGGTAATTTCTTTATGCTATCCGTTAATATATAAGTATAGAAAGGACGTGATAAAATGAATAGATATGAAATATTACACACATTAACATTAGAACAATTAGCAGAAGTATTAGGTAAATATAAATTATGTAATATATGTAAATACCAATCAGATAATAAATGTCTAAGTATTTCACATAAAGAAAGTAATTGTTATGAAGGCATAGAACTATTTTTAAAGGAGGAGTTTTAAATATGAGAAACATAATAGATGTTTTAAAACCTATATTGGTCGGTGCTATTCCATTAGGATTTACTGTAGGACTTATTTTATTTGCTTTATATAATGAATATGGTTGGATTTTATTAAGCATTATTTTATTTTTAACAGTAAGTTTTATAATAGGTAAAACAATTATAGATGATTGGAATAAATTTTATAAAAAGGAGGCTAAATAATATGTTTAGTATAGGAGATAAAGTTAAATTAATAATAACAGAGGAAGAATTAAATGAAATTTTAAAAACCAATAAAGAATTAAAAGAAAGTATTTTAAAATGTTATAATCAACGAGTTGGCACAATAGTTGATAAATTCTTACCAAGCGAACTCATACCAGAAACTTATTATTGTTTAGATGTAAGTCCAGACGTTGCTTGGAAAGAGAGTGAATTAGAATTAATAGATTAGGAGGGATAAAGAGTATGAATAAAAATAAAATAAGTATTGCGAGTGCAAATGTATTAACAATAGGTGGAGTTGGAGCTATGTTAGCAATAGCAGGATTAAGTTTACCAGTTAGTGGAGTTGTAATGGTATATACAGTAGCAGGTTGTTATTATTTATCTAAAAAGGAAGGAAATAGATAATGAAAATTTTAATTAACTTTATATTGTTAATAATTTTGTCATATGCATTAAAACAATCTTTCACATTAGTAAAACCATATAGACATATAATGATTAGTGTTATAATGTTATCAGTTATATTAGTTATGTTTAATTCGTTTGATTTATTATTTTAAGGAGGATATATTATGAAAATGAACAAAAAACAACAAGAACAATTTGAAACTATGGCTATAAAATTTTCAAGAGATTTAAAAAATATATTTACATTTGAAAGTAGTGAAAAATATCTTAAACAACAATCCATTTTTAAATATTCAACATTTTGTATAGAATATCTTAATAGATATAATGTATTCGGAGATGAAGTAAGTGATGACGAATTGATAGAAGATAATTCTTTATATAGAAAATTTGAAAGAATTGCAATTCCTGTATTTAGGGAATGTGTCGAAGAGCTTAAAATAGAAAGAGAAGAAAAGATTAAAGAGGAAAGAAAAAGAGCAAAAGAAGAAAGTGATAAAGGTAAAAAGAAACGTAAGAAAAAATAATATCCAAAAAAATAAAAAATGTGGAGTAGGTGCTTAAAAAACATCTACTCCATTTAATTTGTAAGGTGTAAACTATCAATGAGAAATTTCAAACGCCTTAGAATCGATTTTACAGCGTCATTATTTCTGCAATACTCGGAAATTTATATAATCTCTAAATATTTTTTATTGACGAATCCATAATCTGTATCTGTATAAACAGATACCCATCCATTCAATGAATATCCTATAGTTACAATTTCACCTTTCTTTAATACAAATTTAACTTTACCTAAATTACCATTTTTATCTGGTCGTGCATCTCTGACATTTAAAGTTGTACAATTAATTACTTTCGCTTGAACATTATAAGCTTTCTTGTCTTCTATTGTTTTATTGGCAACTGTAGTTTCATTTGAAGTTTTTACTTCTTCTCCATATTTATATGCTTTTAATAATGGATAGAAATTATTTTCAAATGCTTTTTTAGTATTTCCAAATCCCATAAAGTTAGTACCAGGACATGATTTTCTTGATTTACCAGGATAATAATTCCATAAACAAGTACCACCAGAAGTAAACCATGCATGAGGTCTTATATAAGTAGAAGTTATAGGTATATTGCATTTTTTAGCTAGTAAAGCATATACAAATATAACAGCTTTCTTTTGTTCTTTTGTCATTATATCTTGCCCTTTATCAAAATTACCATATATTTCAATACAAATCGCATTAGTATTCCATCCTGCTATACCTATAGGTGTACTATTTAAGTGTCTACCAGTTGTTATTTTTCCATTAGGAAATATAGAAAAATGTTGTGCTATATAATGTCCATAACCGTCAGAACTATGCCAAGTTTGTTTTCCATATGCATCTAAAGCTAAAGTTCTACCTAATTCTCTATTATCTCCATATACTCTTTTATCCGTATTATTCCAAGTTGAATAATCGGGCAATGCCATATGGTGAACTTGTAATCTAGTTATTTTTCTAGTTGGATGTTGTTTATCTAACCATTCTTTGAATTCTTTTTCTGTTTCTAATAATGTAAATCCATTTTGTGTTTTCATTATCAATCAACTCCTTTATAAAATAAAAAAAGAGTAGACAAATTAACATCTACTCTTTGGTAATTATTTTTTATCTTTATTAATTAAATTTCTGTAAGCCTCATACAATCCTGTACTTGCTAATCCTGTAATTAAACCACTTAAAATTACATTAAAATCATAACTTTGAGCATTAACTATTGCAACAAGTATACCCACAATTCCCATAATTAAAGGTATATATTTATTTGGTATTTTAGGTATTGAAGTTTTAATTATATACCCAATTGCTAAACAAAATAACATCACACCACCATTTATTAAACTCATGTATAAATCTAAATCAATCATTATTTTTCACCTTCTCTTTCATGTTGTTTTATATCTCTAATATCCAATTTTAAATCATCCATATCATGTTTTAAATCGTCAATTTTAACATTTGTATCTCTTACTTCATTACTTATTCCTTTTATGGTCAATGAGAATTCATTTACAGTTTTATGAAATTCTTCTACTGAAGTTTTATATAAGTCTCTATTTTGATTAGCCTCGTTTAAAACTTGTTGTATTAAAATCCATACTAATATTACAAAAACACCCATTGCACCATAATTACTTAACACCTCCAATAAATCCATTATTAGCACCACCTTTCTTTATTAATTATTTATTATAAGGTTATAGTTATTTCAATATATGGTCGAGTACTACCTGTACCACTAAAATATCCATAATCTGTAACTGCGAATCCAGCTGGTGCTAACAGTCTAAAGCCATCAATAGTACCATTTTGGATAGATTGTATTGCTGTGCTATTTAGTGTTAATGTTAAAGTTCCTCCTTTATTAAAATGAGTACTGCTACAATATTGAGTAGAATTAACATTACTCATTGAAAAACTTGTCGGTCTGTAAGTGCTCATATTAGTTGCTCCACTTATTATAGTGTTTAATCCTGCATAATAATACGAATGTAAATTAGTTAATTTTAATTTTACGCTTGTTATTGTTCCTAGCTGTCTAGCTTGTTCAAATAAACTTTTAAAACATATTACTCCTAAATAATTAAAATTAGGATAATAACCTTGATATATTCTATCTCTTCTATCATCATTAAAATTATCTGTAAATGTTCCAGTTGTACTAGAACCACGATAACTTCCACTCCAATCAGCATAACCTTTTACAGTATATGGTGAAGATGGAGTTGAGCCTCCACCTCCAGAAGAGCCATTGCCTAAATCTATTCTTTCCATACCATTAGAAGTTTTTTTATAAACAGGACAAATTTCCATACCATTAGAAGTTTTTCTATAGATAAGTATGTTGTTTAATGAACCATTTTTATTAATGTATATACCACTCATAAAAATCCCTCCTAATTAATATTTGAAATTTGCGAATCTGTTAAAACTGAATCATATACTTTAATATATTCATAATCAGAATAACTATTTGTAGCATTGTATAAGTATCTTAATGATGAGGCTCTTCTTGTATAAGTTCCTTCATATTTAGTGTCACCTACATTTAAAGTTAATTGTTTCTTAGTAGAATCACATCTCATAACTAAAATTATTTCTCCTGTAGCAACTTTACCTGTTACATTATCACCATTAATTATAGCTTGGTAAACTGTGCTTGAAGGCATTATATTACAAGCCATATTATCAGTCCAATTTCCTGTTCCTGCTCCTAAAGTCACAATGTTATCACCAGAAGCTACTACGCTTGCATTTGTAGGATTAACCGATATTTTAGCCACCACTGTATAACTATTTAAATTCAATGAACTAACATTGCATAAGAAATATTTATCTCCATTAAATCTAACTCTACCATTAACCTTTTGCACAGTTCCATTAATTGTAGCTGATTTATCTCCTACTAAATCCACCCATTTATTTGCTCCACTTGTAAAATTAGATGCATTTAATTCAAACACAGGATTAGGAACAGTTGTAGTGGTTGTCAATGTAGCACTTGCTGTGATTATTACATTACCAGTAACTTTAGATATGTTAATTGTATTATTTGCCACTGAAGTAGAAGTTATATTTGTTCCACCCATTGTAACTACTATAGAATTAATAGTATATCCATTATAAGCTGTTAATTTTGCACTATATGATTTATTTTTTTCTATACTTGTCATATCATTGTTTGTAATTACATTAGTTAAGTTATTTGAAATAACATATTTATCAGTACTTGGAGTAGTACTTCCTCCACTAGAAATTCCTTCTATTTTTATTAATATATCATTTTCTCTAGCGTCTGAAGGGAATTCTGAACCTGTATAAATTCTGATTCCATTTATTTCAATACAACCTAATGCTAATCTACTATTATTGATTTCTCCATTTTTCTTCATTTCAAATTGAGAATTGTCAACACTGTAATCTATTTTTCCTTCAACTGAAACATTTATATCTCCGTTAACATCTAATCTATCTGTTACATTTTTTACCGAATTAACTTCGTTTATATCAGCTTTGTTAACATAAGCTTTATCAAATCTATATTCTTCTGAACCTAAACTAGAACTTATTCCTCTTTCGTAAGGTATTAAACCTTCTTTGGTTGTACGAATAGCTCTAGTTTCATTACCATCTTCTGTAATCATACCTTTGTAACCGTCTATCTCTTTAACTAATAAACCTTTTGTTTCATTTATTTTTTCAATGTAATTATTATGTGTATGATTTATATCGGCATATTTTTTATCACAATTATTTTTAAAATCTGTTAGAGTAGTTTTAACACTATCTTGTAAATCTTTTATATCTTTTTCACTAGCAAATCCATCAAAATCAATATTGTTATTGTCCATAATTATTTCAACTAACCATGTACCTATATAACTTAATCTACATTTATAATAACCTCTAGCAAGTCTATAAACATAATCTTTTTCTGCACTTCTAAATGTTGCATAAATTACTTCTAATGTGTTTATATATAGTATAAATTCATTATGAAAGTCTATACTAGGAAGTTTTATAACTAAATCATTATCTGTAGTTACACTTTGATATCTATCTAAAGATAAACTTATTTCTCCATTTACAGGAAGTTTATTTACAACTAAATTATCTAATGAATAATATAAAGCATCTTCTATCTTATTCATTTTTTGTGCTGTTATAGTGTCTTTATCATGCCATGTGGTTTTATTATATCTTTTATTTGCATCAAATATTTCTATAGAATCTCCTATAGTTATATGAGAGTTTCCTATACCTCCTTGATTTATTCCACTTGAAGTATCTTCTGAATAATCAATTATAGGATTTACATGAAATTGATTATAAATTATAGGCAAATGGATTTCACTGTTATCCTTACCAAATAATTTTATTTGAAAATTATAATCTCCTATTTCTACAACTTCATCAACTATATCTTCTGTTACTTTTAAAATTATTTCGTTAATGTCTACTGCTGTTTTAGGAAGGACTACTCTAGTTTTATTAGGTTTTTCTAATGTTATTTGAGAATAACTAGCACCTTCTATACCTTCACCATTGGAAAATTTATAAGGAAAGCCATCAACAGTAAAATAAAGTACTATATCTTTATCTTTTTTGCTTAAAAATATATCTCTATCTAATGTTGCTTTACCACTTTTTATTTTTATATTAAATTTACCGTACATAAAATCACCTCCTATTTACCAAAACAAGTTAAAAATACTGTAAAGCTACCTTCTAATTTTATCTTTGAATCCAAATGTCTTAATCCTATTTTTACTTTATCTTTTCCAGACGGAATAACTACAACATTTAGATTACTATAAATATATTTTGTAGATTCACAACTACATGCTACTGTGAGAATCACATTGGGAAATGATTTTTTTAATGTAATTTCCTGTGTTATATTTTCCGAACTACCATCAGCAGTTAATGAAATAGTCATACATTCTACTATCATTCCATTTATGTTATTATAAATATAATCGTCACCTAATGTAACTGAACTTGAATTATCTCCAACTGTGGTTGTTCCTAATGATTGCCATGCACCATCAACTTTGCCTAATATTGATAAATTCATCAAATCACCTCCTAAAATCCATTTTTGTGATTAGCTCTTACATATGTTGGATAATCAAAATAGCAAGTATCGAAATCTACGTCTACTCCACCGTAACCACTTAATTTCTTATATCCACCTTGCCATAATTTAACATCAGTTCTAGTCCAAGTACAAGCTGAACTCCATTGAGCCACCCATATGTGGTCAGTATATTTTACATTATTCCAATTTACATAACTTGTTGCCCATGAGTTATTAGTATAAATTCCTGCCATATATCCTGCATCATTTATTATTTGACAAAAAGCGTTCATGCAATTTGTCAATACAGTTTTACCAGGATTACCTAATTTATCAACTAAATCATTTTCTTGGTCAAAGAATATTGGGAATTCAAATGTTTGAGAATATTTATTTAATTGTTGAACCACCCAATTTGCCTCTACTTTAACTTTTTCAACTGTATTTGCATATGAGAAAAAATACACACCCACAGGTATTTTGTTTTCAACACATCCTTTTAAATATTCTTCAAATTTAGGGTCTATTATAGGTTGCCCACCTTTTCTGCTACCATAACCAATTCTAAGTATTGCGAAGTTAGTTTCACCATAAGTTTTAATTTTAGCGAAGTCAAGATTTCCTTGATATTTAGATATATCTACACCCATACAAGGCACTGTAAATCCTGTATTGCCACCTACTTCTCCTGTTCCTCCTGCATCAACTGTTATAGTAGATATAGTTACATATGAGGGATTAGCATTTATATACCCTATACTATTATTGTAACTTACTTTAACCCATGAAGTATTTGTATAAGTTTCAAGTATTGGCAATGTATATCCATTAGGTATAGCTCCTAATACTGGATATTTTACACCCATACCACTTCTAACGTTTAAAGCGTTACAAATTACTTTTGCAACTTTAGTAGTAGAAGATAATAATAATCCTACATACGCTTTACCTGTATTTTCTCCTATTGCAGTAGCAGTAGATTGGTTTTTACAGTTTATAGCGAATACAGGAAGACTGTGTGAAGAACTCAATCCTAAGGCATCATTACTTATTGTTCCTGTTATTTGGAATACCTTGCCGTCTATATCTTTTCCAGTGTCTGCAAATTTAACATATTGTCCAACATATCTTTGGTCAGTAGTTAAACATACATTCTTATCTGGGTATTTATCACTTGTAAATTCTGAATCTATATAATAACCCATTATAGTTGAGTCTAAAGTTAAATTAGATACCCATACTGTTTTATCTTCAGCGGGTGGCTTTACAGGTGTTGGATTGCTTGGGACATCTTTCCCGTCGTCGTCATCATCTTTAGGTTTTTCATATATTCTTATCCATAATTTATATTTTGGGTCATTAGGAATATCGCTACCAATATATATTTCTTCTTCTGTAAAATGTTCAAACATATATTTAAATATATCATTAAGAGAATCAAATTTAGTTCCTTCAATTAAACCTTCTTTATAACTACATAATTCTTTTCTCATAGTTTCAATTAATTCGTCTTTAGTCATATCGTTGTTATCTAATAAAGCACCTATACCTTTTACTTCATACGCAACTTTAATTTCCGTATCTAACTCTTCAAAAGAGGAAACTATCAAACATTCTCTTTCTTCGTCATATTCTGGTTCTATTCCGTTTATTTTTTTAAAGCCACATCTTTTCATTAGGTCTTCGTTAGTATTGAAATTAGTAATTAATGCACCATTACTTGTTTCGTAATTTACAGGTGCAAATATTAATTTTCCATTAACAATTTTCCCGTACATATTATTCCTCCTTTATATTTTAATCTTCACATTCTATGTATTTTGCAGGTGAAGTTCCTTTATAATTTTTTAAAACCATTGCTGTTGCAAAATTATTTAAATTCCATCCCGGATTAAATACATACATATACTTAGCATTTTCGTTATTTATAGTTATATCATTTGTTGTGGATATGTATTTGTCTAAAACTGTTCCATTTTCGTCTGTGATAGATATACGTGGTGTCCAAGAAATAACATTATTGTTACCATCAAGTCTAAATAGACCATATCTTTTACCATTTTCAATAGAAATTTTAAAAGTGTAATTTTCAGCACTTTCTGTAATAGTACCATCTGCACCTATTGTGGAATTAACATAACTATTAGTATTTAAAATATTAACTAAAATAATATCAGATACATTAATAAACTCATAATCAACTAAGTAATTTTCAAACTTATATTTTTTATTAGAAGAAAAATCCATTAAATCTTCAGCATTATATCCTTCCAATTTTATGTTTCTAAATGTATTACCTTTGGAATTATCTCCTAGTATCATTAATTTCCTAGAGTTTGTTATAGTATGAGTACCAGCTTTTATTCTTATATTTTCAAAAGTACATCCTTGTATATCTATATATCCATTAGAATTAGTATTATTATCTTTTAAGTATTTAGATAATCCTAAATTTAAAAAGCCATATCCTGTTGCACCGGAATTAGTAATAAATACATCTCTAAAAATACTATCTTTCATATCATTTATTTCAAATCCTTTCATTTGTGATGAAACAGAAGAATTAATAACTTTATTACCATTAAATATAACATTTTGCAATTTTATTTCTTCATTATTACTATGTAAATTAGACATTGCCAACCAAATAGTACAATTATTCACTACGGCGTTTATAATATTTATATTCTTACAACTTCCAATGCTTATACCCCTACTACATTCATCTATACTTAAATTATAAACATATACATTTTCACATTTATTTTCAAAATGTATTCCATCAAATCCACAATTATCAGAATTAACATTATATAAAGACATATTTTTACAATTAGAGAAACCTAAAGCCATTCCGGACGCTCCACCAATGTGTCTAGCATTATTAATATCAATATTATTCATTCTAACATCACTAAAACCATAATCGGGACAATTAAGTTCTATTCCATCTCCATCATATGTAGTATCATCATTAGATACAGTATTTTTATAACTATAATTATTTATATATAAACCACTCCCAATAGTAGCATTAGAATAATCTATTCCATCTACTGTTCTGAAAGTAGTTCCTTGTTCGGTACAGCTATCATTAAATAGTATTCCATATCTAAGATTACCATTTATTTTTAAATTGTTAATTCTTGTATTTTTCGCACGAGTTTTACAAAACACACCACTATATTTAGTAGACAATTCCATTTCGACATTGTTAATGATAGTATTTGTTGTGTTCAATAGTTCAACAACTCCATTATTAAGTCCGTTAGATTCACATTTGTTAATTATTTTAAGATTATGTAAAATAGGATTTTCATTCTTTAAAATAATTTTAGCTCCGCCAGTTATTTCTATAATACCATTAGCTAAAGTTCTTGAATCTATTAATATATTTTCAGAATCAGAATAAGTTATCTTTTTATTTCTTAAATCTATTATTTGTTTTTTGTTTGAATTTGATATAGCACTTTTTAAATCATTATTATATACTTTTATACTGATTACATTCTCTCTAATATAGTCAGTATTTAAACTTCCCGAATTATTATTCCATTTATTTTTTTCTTCATCTGAAACAAATCTATGAGAAGTATCTTCTGTAATTATTGTAGCAGGATGAGAGGTTGGATGTATATAATTATTAGCACCATAGGCTATACCATCTAGTTTTGATTTATAAGTTCCCGTAAAATCATTCGTGCTAAGTCCTTTTCCATCTTCTTTCAATACATATTTATCTAAATTTATAACTCCACTAGATGTAACATTCGTCCATTCAAAATCATTATTATCATTTGATTTTTTAGTCAATACTTGCCCAGCCTTCCCTCCTTCTGGAATATTATTTTTTGAATTTTTTTTCACTTCATTTATTGCCCCTATTATAGTTTTGCTTGAAGTCTCTAAAGTTCCTTCCCCAACAGTTTCTTTTATAGTTCGAGATATATATAATTTTAAAGATTCTACAATTCCTTTTAATACTTTACTTAAATTATTCATTTACAATATACTCCTTTCCTAGAGTACTTGTGATTATATCTTTGTAATCTTGATAAGTTATATCTAAATCTGTAGAATCAGAACTTTGACCTATATACACGTCTCCACAAATATGTGCATCACCAAACCATGTTTCATTTATGTAAGTTAATTTTATTTCACATAAAGTATCTTTAATTATTTCCGGTTTAGTTTTCCATCTTATACTAGGAAATATAATCACTAAGTTATCTATTGTAGGATTTATATATAAGTGTAATTCAGCAAACTCATCAACAGATGGGAGTGTAATTGTATTAACTTTATCGCAATCTAAATATTGATATTTGTCTCCTGTAAGAGTTAATATCTCATCTTTAGTAGTTATTTTTACTAAATTGTCTGGGACATATTCTTTTATAGATTTAACTTTATTGAATCTATATAGTTTAAAATAATCTTCGTCAAAACAATATAAACCATATGTATAAGTATCTGTATTGCTTGTTATATACACATAATTTCTATTGCCATCTAAATATATTATTTCAGTACTAGAATTAAAATCTTTTACCCAACCTTTTAATATATAAGAACCTTTACTCAATTCTGATATTATTATAGGTGTATCTTTTGTACCTTTTTTGATTGTATAGCCTTTACTTTCTTCTAGTTCTATTAATTTTGCTTTATGTTGTAATATCTCATCTGTTAATTCACTTATTGCTTGTTCTGATTTATTTAATTTAGAATCAGTAATTACATCTCCAGATATCCAAATAGTTCGGTTATAAGACCCGTCGTCATTGAAAGTTTTTAATTCTTTCCCATATTTAGCAACCTTTGTGTTGTCTATTGCTGTTCCGTCAACTGTTCCATAAGATAAATCATCGTCATCCACTTCACATTCTTCAACTGACATTATAAAATAAGGTAGTTTTATTCTTCCACCTTTATCGTCATAAATTCTAATATGAACATGATAATTTCCTATTTCGTCAATTTGATTCATTATTTCATTATTAATTGTAAATAATATTTTATTATCTATAATAGGTACTATATCTGATTTTATTTGTTTTTTTAAAGGACTAACTAATACTATATCAGATAACAAATAATTAGAACTTAAATCTAAATAATCAGTATCCATCAATTTGAAATATATATCTATGCCTTTATCGTGTTGAAATATTGATAGCTGACGATTTAAAATACTCTTTTGTTTATTAATAATTATTGAATATTCTTTTTTCATCTATTTACTCCTTTCTAAGCATTTGTGTTATTTTCAAGAGCATCTAACCTTGATTCTATATTAGATAATCTCGAATTTATATTTCCTATTTTAGAATTTAAATCATTAACTTGATTTTGAACTTCTAAGATTTTATCATTTAATCTTTTTTCAATTTGTTGTAAATTAACTTCACTTGTTGCTGAATTAATTAAATTTATACAGTTTAACATTTGTGAATTTAATTTATTTCTAGCCTCCCTATATAATGCTAATCTTGTACTGAATCTTTTTCTTTCATCTTTATCAAAAATTAAATCTTTCATATCTACTTTTATCGAATTAATAAAATCTATGTGTTTTTTCTTAAAATCATCAAAATATTCTTTTAATAATTGTTTATTATTATCGCCTAATTTCTCATTATTATAGTAAGATTGATAACTAGCTTCTATTTTAGAAACGTAATTAACCATTCCATTTGCTAAAGCGTCCAACGAATTATATTGTGCTACCGTTAATTTCCCATCCACGTTTAACAATGAATTAGTTATAGGGAGCATATCATTACTGTACTTTTGATTTGCATCAAAGTATCCTTGAATAGTTTGTTGTTCTTTAGCAAATGAATTAATCAATGAAGCTTGTAATTCACTCATATTACTAGATAAATCATCTATTCTAGTATTTGCATTATATACTTCATCTGATATAGTACTTGAAGCCCCTAATGTTTTTTCGCCTTCTGAACCTATAGACAATATTGTACTACACGAATCTTTAAAAGAAGATAATGTTATCAATATCGTAGTTATATTAGATGTTATGGAAGAAATATCTGCTAATGTTATATTTTCTCTATCATCCTCTGTGACGATTTTAATTTCTACAATTAAATCAGCCAGCATTTTTTGCAAAGATAGTTGATATTCTAAAAAAGATGTTGTGTCTACATCATTAGAATTTTCTGCCATCATATCAATTAAAGCATCACTATATCCTAGCATTTCTTCAAACTTATTATTGATTATATCTAGCCTATAATTAACATCTGCTTTTTCAGCTGAATTGAATGTCTCATCGGAAAGTCTATCGGTTAATGTGGTTTTTAAATCTATCATTAAAGAATTGGAATTTATTATTGCTGTATTTAATAATTCTTTAATTTGTTCAAATGATAAGTTTTCTTGATATTCTTTTGATAAACTTTCTATATTATCTTGAGTGATTTCAAGTTGTTTTTTATAAAATTTATTGTTTTCGTTCACATTCTGAAGTTTCTCTGCTATAGACTTTTTGTCATACCCATCAAATAACATATCTAATAAATCTGTCGTAGTTGTTACTCCTATGCCATCTATATTTTTAATAATAAATATTAAATTTTCCTCTTCATCTAATTTATTATTTGAGCTTACTAAATCAGAAGTTTCTATCTTCCAATAAATATATTTATTACTGGTGTATAGATTATTTATTGGATATAATTTTTCTGAATATTTAATAACTAAATCTTTAATATATACATATTTTTGTGCAGGACTATTATTTTCGATTGCCATTTATTTCACCTTCTTTTAAAGAGGGATATTATACCCTCTTTATTGATTATTTTAACTATTTAATATTGTCCAATAAATAGTATTTCTAATGTTTTTGTCCGTATCATAGAATTTAGTAAAATTAATTAATACGCCATCTCCATTATTCATATAATTTTTAAATGCTGTTTTGAATCTTGACAAACTACCATTATTGTATGCTATTTTATAAGTGTCAGTAAAACTGTAATTTTTGATATTACTTGTACCCCATTCGATTACATATCCATCTAAACGTTTTGGATTAGTCCAATTTGAAGTACAAGCTTGTATAGTAGAGCCTGCCACGATATCACAATCTGTCATGAGGATACCACTATCTGTTGCCATAAGTATACCATCTAATTTAATTTGACTACCATCTGCATTTCTCCATATTTTACCATCCAATTCTGGGAAATACACTAATGTCCCATATGGTAAATTTCCACAACCAAAAGTTTTACCCATATGAGTACCTAATCCAGAACGTCCACCTTTATCGTTTTCGGTTGCGTTATAGCACGTACATCTTAATCCTTTAAATTTGTAAATATATTCATGTCCATTTATAATGCCTTGTTCATTGAAACAGTTTTTATATTCTTCTACACCATTACCAATATTTGTATTTCCGTTAGAAGTGTTTTTATCAGCTTCAGCAACTTGAGGTAATCTAAAGAATATCCATTGATTTTTATCAAAAGTTCTTTTTCCTTTTCTTATACCACTCGAATAACCAGACGCCTCATACATTTCATAATCTGAATATCCGTAAATCATAACATGATGAGTTCTACAAGTAAATACATTATTTCTACTAAAACTTACTCCATCATTAACACAAAGAACAATATCTCCTGGTTTTGCATCTCTTAAACCTTCTTCTTTATATAACCAATATTCAGCTCCTAGTTGTTTTAATTTCTGTTGTAATGTATTTGCCGAACATGATAATCCTTTTAAATCGGGTATACCTGCGTAATCATAACAGCATCCAACATAACTCGAACAATCCCATCCGTATGTTTGATATGGAATTACCCAAGAAGGTTGGTAATAGCGTGTTGAACCTAAAACTTCAGACATAGCTTTGATTGTATTTGGTCTTCTATAATCTACAGTTCTATAATATTGACTGTAATTAGCTTGATGGTTTACACACATTCTAACTATTTCTTCAGCTTTTTCCATAATCTTTTCTCTTATAGGATTTACTCCATTTGTCCCACTGTCTTCGTCATCTGGAGGAATAAAAGAGCCAACATTATTTTTGATTTGATATTTAATATTATTTAACAACATTTTACATCCTACTACATTTAAGTCTAATCCATTATAAGTATAATGTGAGGCTAATATATCGCTTTCAACCATTCCACCTTGAACTGTTATAGATTTTAATCCTAATTCGTTTGCGATTTTTTGTAATGTATTATTATAATTTTTAATTTGACTATTTAATTGTTCATAGCTATAATCTACAGTTGCATAATTTATACCGACAGGTAATTCATTTGCTACAAATATGTATTTTCCTGTGTATTTAGTTTTTATAGAATTTAATAATGTCTTTATTTTGCTTATGTCACATAGAGAAACATTGTTTAATCCTAACATAACAACGATAGCTTTTGGGTCTGATGGATAAGTTGTAATATCAAAATCTTCAACAATATTTCCAAAATACGTCATTTTTGGAGCTAAGTTATACTCTTGTAGATTTTGAATTCTTTTTGTTCCTATAATTAATACTTCATCTAAATCGTCTATATTTATTTCTGCCTCTTTACCACTAACCGTAACTGTGCAAGATGCTTTTATTTTAGTATTTTTATTTGATATAGCTGTTATAGTACATTTTCCTTGACCTACACCTGTTATTAATCCCTCATTTGATACTTTAGCTATATTACCATCAGAACTAATATATGTTATTGATTGATTCGCATTAGTAGGAATTACTGTAGGTAGTAAATAAACTGACTCATGTTTATCTATTTCTAATGAATTTGTATTTAATCTGATACCTGTAACGTTAACATTACTACTATCTCCCATATCAACTTCTACGACTACTTTACAAGTATCTGTTTTGTTTCCATCTTCTGTTATTACGGTTATTATACAAGCTCCATATCCATTCCCTACTATTACACCATCACTTACACTTGCAATGTTTTCATCACTACTAATCCATATTACATTTTTATTTTTAGCTGTATCTGGTAGTATTGTCGCCTTTAAAATATATTCTTCATTTAAATTTATATTTAAAGTATGCTGACTTAAATCCACACTTGAAACACTGTCAACGTAAGCTTTATTAGGGGAAAAATCTAAGTCTAAATCCATACCAGTCATTAATGTACTATTAACTTTATTGTATTTTTGTTTATTCCACAACCATTTATTAACTGATATAATTTTTTTTGTTTCTTTTGATTTTTTTAATAAATCAGCTATTACTCTAGTATCTTCTTTGTTAGTTTTTTTATTTGAGAAGGTTAAACTTAATTTATTATCTTCGTAATTCATAGCCCAACCTGTAAAGAAAACTAATTCTTCTTTATCTCTTTCTTTATCGTAAGTAGATATAACGTCTCCTAAACCTAATTGAATTTCTGGACTTAATCTAGTTTTGTCACCTAACAATCTATTTACAAAATTTACTGAATCTATCGAGAATTCTACTGTAGGTTTGCATTTAGATTCTAAAATGTGTTTTCCTGTTTTTATTAATTCATTAGCATCTACAAAGCTGTCATCTGAATATGTATCATAATAAATATAATCTTTTAATTCACTTAATAAATTTTCATTGAATAATAAATTACCTGCGTCATCTTCTGAAGTTTCTCTTCTACATAATTTGTTTAATCTATTAATTTTAATATCTAATTCTTTTAATTCTCTTTCTATTTTATATATTTGACTTGAAACAGATTGTAATTCTAAATTAGATACATCTAATTCACTTTTTATATCATCTAATAAATAATATTCTTCTTCAGTTTCCATATCTGTATAACCGTCTATTATATTTTGTAATTGATTACATTTAGTCATAAGTATATTCTCTGAAGAATCCAATGTAGACAATTCTGAATTTTTTTGTGCTTTTAAACTTACATATTCTTTCCATTTTTCCATTCTTTTAGGTGTTAATACTTCAAATAGTTTTAAAGCTCTAATTAATTCTTTGCTCATATCTTCGTTTTCTATAAAGTATGAATAATTTTCAATATAATTTAATCCTGTTGGGTTTGCCTCCTCTACTATACATTCTTCTTCATTACCTTCAAGAATTAATCTAGTTACAATATCGGAAGAATTAAAAGTTTTTTCCAATGACTTTAAGTAATTATCTTTATTTAAAACTAATTTTAAATCATTTCCAAATCCGTCAATATCATATAGGTTTATTAATTTATTTTTTCTATCAAATATAGGAACACAACAAAATTGTTCTGCAATGGTTTCAGTTATAAATGAATAAAAAGAAGTATTTGTTTCTTCTTGCATACGAAGTTTAGGTTCTCCATTATCCATATATCTAACTGAATCATCTATATTACCCAATCTCCAACCTGTTTGTTGATATAAATATTCATCAAAAGAATAAGTATATGTCTCTTCATCTTTATCTTTTAACATAAGTCCACAATCTGATAAAGCTATTGTGTTTTTTTCTAATTTTTTTTCTAATCCATAAGCAGTAATTTCTTTTGTATGATTTGATTGATTTTCATTTATTTCTTTAATTACAAAATACTCGCCATCAACGCATATTAATCTTTCTGCTATAACTTCATCATATACATAATAATTTACCATCTTCTTTGAGAAATTGTCTCTATATCTCAAAGGTATTGTAAAAGTTATCGTATCTACCTCGTCGATATTTCTACTTTCTTCTGTTAAATAAAATATAGGTATTTCTGCAATAACGTCTCCATTTAATTTTGTTAATACAATCTCTTGTATTGGTTTTAATTCCTTAATAATTACATCATTCATATCCATCACCTATATTACTTCTGGGAAACTACAGTGAACAATTATATTACATTCTCCTTCAACGATTAATTGATTATCTCCTTGTTTTAAAGTAATCCATTTTCTATTACAATCTGATATAGGATAATATCGTTTATTGGATTTAACTAAACACATTTTATTATCTATTTTAATAGTTTCCTCTTCAAGTAAATTATTTATTACAAAATCGTTTACTTTTACCTTTTGATTTCTTTTACAATTACTTTCAATTACAATTATAGGTTCATAATTTAAATCTCCACTATTATGTATATCTATTAATTCTTTACCTTTTACTTCTTTTTCTATAATTACTTTTTTATATGCATATTGACTTAAAGGTTTAAATGTAACTTCTATACAACCTTTAGGTTCACCGTATGTAAATTTTTTTTGTATTTTCGTACATTTTAAATAATACACATAATCTAAATTGTCATAAGAAATAAATTCTTCAAAGTCATCACTTATTAACCATTTTTTAATTTCTCTAAAATTTTCACCAGTCCATATTAAAGGCGTTCCGTCTTTTTCTAAATATAATTGTAATGTTATATCTTCGGGTTCTTCTTCTTTTTCATTATATAAATCTAAATTATCTTCTTTTTCTAATGTTTTATTATATGGAACTCCAAAATCATTTAGAACATCATTATCAGTGGTTAATATACTTAAAAATTTATCTTTAGATTGTTTTCCTTTCCAAATAAAATATTGACTTTTAAACAATTACATCACCCTCCTTATAAAAGAGGGCTAATATATTAACCCTCTATAATGATTTATTAACAATATCTTTTAAAGTTTTATTAATCATTTCTTGCATGTCGTCAAGGACATTTTCATCAACACTTCCTTCAACATTAATATTGATATCACCCACATTTAATGTTTTAGAAGTTGTATCTTTATTCATACCTTCTTTATAATTTACATTTCCTAATTGTTTGAATCCAAGTTCTTTAAATATATCTTTATAGTCTTTTAAATAATCCAAAGCTACTTCAAGATTATCACACAATTCTGTTTTAATTGAATCACCTAATATTCCTACTGCGTCTCCACTTGTTTCTGCAAAGTCAATCAATTTATCTTGTAAATTGGTAATATTACCATTTAAATCAGTAAAAGTATTAGTCATCATCGCATCTTTAACCATTTGTGCTATCTTTTGTTGAGTATAAGTGTCATCTATATTTTGCGTCATGTCTTCTTTCTTTTTATCTAAAGCGTCTAATTGTGATTGGAACATATTGTCTATATCTTCATCAACTTTATTTTGAACTGTTTCATCTAATTTATCTTGAGCTTCTTTTAAATCGTCTAATAATTCTTTCAACTTAGATTTACCACTCATAGAATTATCTTTTTTTGCTAATTCTATTTTTTTATTAATAGAATCAATTTCATCTTGTTGTTCTTTTAAATTTTTTGCATAATCATCTTCATCACGTTGTTTTTTATAATCATCTCTTCTTTTTTCTATTAATTCTTTTTCTTTGTCGTATTGTTTTTCTATAGCGTCTTTACGTTTATCTATTTCATCTTTTATTACATCTGTGATTTTATCTTCTATGTCTTTTACTTTATTAAGTTTATCTTTTTGTAAATCTACTATGTTTTTTTGTAAATCAGCATAATTTTTTTCTGCGTCGGCTAAATCGTCATTTATTAAAGAAGTATATTCTTCTAATAAATCATTAACTTTTTCCAAATCTTCACTGTTTTGAAAACTGTTTAATACTTCGTCTATATTACTTACATTTCCTTCTACATCAAATGTGAAACCATATTTAGATAAACTTTCTTGATATGTAGGAATCTTATTTTTCATATTAGTCATTAAATCCATTTGTTTAGATAGTTGTTCATTCATAAGTTTTAATTTTTCTTCTGTCAATTTAATTGTATCTACTCCATTTGAATTTTCTAGTTTAACATCTATTATATCAATTTTATTTCCTAGTATATCGAATTGATTTTTTAATTTAGTTATGGTGTTGCTAAATTTATACAATTTATCTTCTCTAGTTAGTTTTTCAATTTCGTCATTATTTTCTTTAATTGTATTTTTCATTTCTTGCCATTGTTCTTCACAACTAAATATATCACTTTGTTGTATATCATAATATTTATTAGCTAAGTTTGTAAGTTTATCCAATTCTTCTTTATATTTACTAGCTTTATCACTTGCTGTATTATTTGAAGAACCACTAGAAGAGCTACTTTTAGAAGATTTATCGGCTACATCTTGAAGTCGTTTATATTCTTTTTGCATAGCTAATAATTTTTCTTCATAGTTAGTCATGTTTCCATCTTCATTAAATTGGAATCCTTCTTTTTGAAGTTTTTGTTGAAGTGTTTCTCTTTCAGAAATTAAATCGTCATAATATTCCTTTTGAAGTTTCGCTTGTTCTTCTAGTAATTTATTTTTTTGTTTAAGATATTTAATTTTTTCAGTCCCTACTGCTTTTTCCATTTGTTTATCTAATAATGAAGTTTTCTTAGTTACTGTTTCAATTCTATATTGCAACTCTTTAAATAATTCAACGGAGTACTCAATCATATCTAATACATTTTGATATTCAAGGCTTATAGGGGTTAAAGCTGTTTCTATATCACCTATACTATTAAAATCTCTCGTAGCATATGTACTTATTCCACCAGAACCATCTGAAGTAGGAGTTGCTGTGTTTGCATCATTTGCAGTTACTACAGGTTGTGAAGTTACCATTGGTGTAGCACTTAACTGCTCTACAGAATAAGGATTATCTTCTATATTAGAAAATTCACCTATAGAATCTCCCCACATTACTGATTTTCCCTTTCCACTATGAGGAACTTTTGATTTACCTTTTTCTGTATAGGTTAAAGTAGCCATTATTGATATACTTCGTGGTATTTCTTTTATTTGTTGTTTCAAACTAGCTAATTTACTTGCTACATCGGCACTATTACTAATTATTTTAATATATTTCTCTGGAATTTTTAATCCTTGCAATGCATAAAGTTGCTGTAATGCTTGAAAAGCCATTACGGTAACATCTACAACTTTATTTTTTAATTGTATAGCATCTACAGTTCCAAGTTCATCTAATGCGTTAGATAATGCTACTCCAACTTCAATTTGTTTTTCTGCTGGTAGTTGCCCTATTAAGTCCATTACGGTTGCTATGTCACCTTGAGCTAAAGCTTTATCTATTTTTACTTTTATGTCTTTTTCATCTTTTTCATTTAATAGACTATCTATTTCAGCTTTAGCAGTTTTTATTGTATCTTCACCTAAAACATTTATATGACAACTTGTTACTGCTTCTGGATGGTTAAATACCCATTGAATCATGTCTTCATAAGATTCTAATTTAGATAAATCTTCAATGTTATTTTTAAAGAATGTTTCAATGTCTTTATCTTTACCTCTTAAATTATCCATTAATTTGGCATAATTTTCAACTTGGTCAGTATTTTCTATATTCGCTCTTAAAGTTTTTACTATTTCATCTTTTCCGTCAAATTGTTTAAAACTCGCAAAAGCGTCATCTATTTTCTTTTTATCGTCATCAGATACAGCATATTCTCCTGTAACAAATAATTTACCTACGTCTATTTTACCTTTTCCAAATTGTTTATCTACAAGATTTTGAACGTCTTGAATTAAATTATTTCTAGTTTCTTCATCATCTTCTACATAAATTTGAGATAATTTAGCTGTTAACTCCATATCGTCTAAAGAAAATTCACCGTCATCCATTAATTTATTAACTAAATCTTTTACTTTATCGGGCAAACTACTATCTTCTAAAGTGGCTTTAACTTCTTTGATGTTATAAACCATTTTTCCGTCTTTTTCTACTGTATCAAGACCACCTAAATCTTCGAGAAAATTATTGTAAGCATCCCATGTTGCCATTAAATCTTTAGTTTCTTTATCAGTCATGTTTATGTTTTTACCAAAAGAACGTAAATAAGCATCCATAGCATTTTGAGCCATTTTAGCACTTTCTGGTAATTCCACCATACTTCTAGCTACGTCTTCATTTACTCCCCATAATTTAGCTAAAGAAGGGATTAATTTTTCAATTCCTTGTTCATAAGCAGTAATGTCACTTGTGTCCGCATATGCTTGTTGTAAATCATACAATTTTCTTATTGATTTATCTATTGTTCCAGAATCAAACATTTTTTTCATATTTGATTCAAATAAACTTTGTTGTCCACTTGTTAATTGAGAAAAATCTAATGCGTTTACAACTTCTATCATTTCAGATTGAACATCACTTTTTAACCTACTAAAACCATCGCCCACCTCTAAGGAATTTACTATACCTTTATTTATTTTTTGAGATTCCGCACTTATTTTTGCCTCGGCATCTACAACCGCTTCTTTAGCGTTAGCATAGGCATCACTTAATTTAGCAAGTCTTTCTGAATAATCTTCTAGCCATGCTGAATCACCTGTTTGAGTAAATGTATTGTTAAGTTCACTTTTCTTTTTTCTGATGTTTTCTATTTGTCTATTATATTCCTTAATTGCTTGTTTATTGAAAGCCCCATCTTTACCAGCAAATCCTTGTCCTTCATTCATTTTGTCTGTAGCATTTCTTTGTTGGTCTTTATATTCTTGATTCAGAGCCTCTTGTTGTTTCTTGATTAATTTATCATATTTTGCAATTAATTTATCAATATCTCCACCCATCGATAAAATCGGGTTATTATCTTTATCATACAATATCTTCAATTAGGTTCGCTACTTCCTAATCAGTTCTCTTATGAACTTCTCTATGTTTCCATAGACGTTGAGACTATATCTTTACCTTTATTAAAGGCACATACCACTTCCACTCGCTTGAGTGTACTCTCTTTCGAGATAGTCGTTGAAGTTTAATTATTTTATTAATTATTTTTATTTATTTCTTTTTCTAATATTTCTTCTATGTTATCAAA